>ERZ773008.271-NODE-271-length-36663-cov-8.827224_pt1 | contig 36663 bp, 30 predicted proteins | sample MGYA00580664_ERZ773008 | MGnify/ENA primary metagenome ERZ773008 (study PRJEB29015, sample SAMEA2738016) | human oral metagenome | biome: human oral; feature: human-associated habitat; material: dental | place: China | collected 2048 ...
CCCGCGGCCGCCCCGGTCTACGGCCCGAGGCACGCGGCGCCGACTCCCGCGGAGCCCAGGACCGAGTCGCCCGCGACGGCGGCGCCGTCCGCCGCCGCTGTCGCGTCCGCGGCGTACGTCACCCCGATCGTGCGCAAGCTCGCTCGGGACAAGGGCATCGACCTCACGACGCTCACCGGAACGGGCGTGGGCGGTCGTATTCGCAAGCAGGACGTCGAGGAGGCGGTCAGGACCGCCGAAGCGGCCAAGGCGGCTGAGGCGGCCAAGGCGGCTGAGGCGGCCGGAACGTCCAGGGGCGCCGAGGCCCCGACTCACGCTGCGGCGCCCGCCGCCCCGGCCGCCGCCAGGCCCGCGGTCGATACGGCACTGCGCGGCAGGACCGAGAAGATGAGCCGTCTGCGCCAGGTCATCGCCGAGCGCATGATCACCTCCCTGCAGACCTCCGCCCAGCTGACCACGGTCGTCGAGGTCGATGTCACCCGCGTGGCCGCCCTGCGCGGTCAGGCCAAGAACGAGTTCCTCGCCAAGAACGGCACGAAGCTGACCTTCCTGCCATTCTTCGTGGCGGCCGCGACCGAGGCCCTCAAGGCCCACCCGAAGATCAACGCCACCATCGACGACAAGCAGGTGACGTACCACGACGTCGAGCACATCGGCATCGCGGTGGACACCCCGCGAGGGCTGCTCGTGCCCGTGGTGAAGAACGCCGGCGAGCTCAATATCCCGGGCCTGGCCAGGCGCATCAACGATCTGGCCGCCCGCACCCGGGAGAACAGGGTCAACCCGGATGAGCTGAGCGGGTCGACCTTCACGATCACGAACACCGGCTCCGGGGGCGCGTTGTTCGACACCCCGATCATCAATCAGCCCGAGGTCGCGATTCTCGGCCTGGGCGCGATCCAGAAGCAGCCGCGCGTCATCAAGGACGTCGATGGGGACGAGGCGATCGCGATCCGCTCGGTGTGCCATCTGGCGCTGTCCTACGATCACCGGCTGGTGGACGGCGCGGACGCGGCTCGCTACCTCATGACGGTCAAGAGGCGTCTTGAGGAAGGCGATTTCACCGGCGAGCTGGGACTCTGAACCCGCCCCCGGGCGCGTGAGGCCCCGCACCGCAATGGTGCGGGGCCTCACTGGTGCTGCGCTCGGAGCGCCTCCGCGCCGCCCGCGCTACCGCCCCGAGTCCCGCTCCTCGCCGAGCGGCCGCCGCGCGAACCCGGCGAGTGGAACAGCGACCAGGCCGACCCGACGAGCGAACTCGAGACGCTCCTGGAGGGTCTCGAGCTCTCCCGCCAACGGGCCGTCGAGCAGCAGTGCCGCCAGCCCGTGCACGCCCGCCCAGAACAGCGTCTCGACCTCCGGTGCGGCGCCCTCGCCCGCCACCATCCTCACCAGGCGCGCGAGCTCGTCGCGCGCGCGCGCACTCGCGTGCTCCACTTCGGGGAAGTGCTCCGGATCGCACATGTCGGGGCGGAACATCACGCGGAAGACCCCGGGATTGCGCAACGCGAACTCGACATAGGCGTGCCCCGAGGCGATCAGGGTCGCATGCAGCCCCTGCGCCTCGAGTCCGTCGTGCGCGGCGCTCAGATGGTCCGCGAGGTCCTCGAACCCCTCGCGCACCAGAGCCGCGAGGATCGCCTCGCGGTTGGCGAAGTAGTGGTAGGGGGCCTGGTGCGTGCACCCGGAGCGACGCGCGACCTCGCGCATGCTCAGCGCGCTCGGGCCGCCCGCATCGAGAAGCTCCCGACTGGTCCGCAGAAGCCGGGCGCGCAGACCGCGGCCGTCGCCCCTCTCGGACTGCGCCACCGTTTCAGACGTCATGGCACAAGTGTAGAACCGTGCCACGCGACCTACTAGACAGTGTCTAAGTTCTTGTTATGCTGCTACCTGACACCGTCTAGTAACGAGAAGAGTGGACACATGGCATACGACGTCATCGTCATCGGCTCCGGCATCGGAGGACTGACCGCCGCGGGCATGCTCGCCCGCGTGGCGGGCAAGCGGGTCCTCGTCCTCGAGCAGCACACGGAACCGGGAGGTCTGACTCACACCTTCCGACGCGACGGGGCCTCCTGGGACGTGGGCCTGCACTACATCGGTCAGGTCGCGCCCGGCAGCCGGGCCCGCGCGTACTTCGACTACCTCTCCGGCGGCGAACTGATGTGGAACCGCATGCCGGAGGCCTACGACCGCTTCGTCTACCCCGGAATCGACCTGCGCGCCAGCAGCGATCCCGAGCAGTACGAGCGCAGCCTCATCAGCGCCTTCCCCGACGAGGCCGGGGCGATCCGCCGCTACGTCAAGGATGTTCGCCGCGTCGCCGCCTGGACGACGCTCGGCTTCGCCCAGGAGATGGTGCCCCGTCCCGTCGCGCCGCTCCTGCGTCTCGCACAGCGCCTGACCGGGCGCACCGCCACCGGCACGACGAAGGCGTACCTGGACGCCCACGTCCGCTCCCCCGCCCTCAAGGCCGTCCTGGCCAGTCAGTGGGGCGACTACGGCCTTCCCCCCTCGCGCTCGGCCTTCGCCATGCACGCGTTGGTCGTCGCCCACTACCTCGCCGGGGGATGGTTCCCCAGGGGCGGCAGCGCCCGAATCGCGCGCACCTTCGAGAAGGGGATCGAGCAGGCGGGAGGCGCCGTTCGCGTCGCCCAGGAGGTCACGGGGATCCTGGTCGAGGACGGCGCCGCGACAGGAGTGCGGGTGCTGGACCATCGTGGTGCGGACACGTGCGAGCGGGTGCATCGCGCCCCCGTCGTCATCTCGGCCGCCGGAGCATCCACCACGTTCACCCGTCTGCTGCCGACGAACGGCGCCGTCGGCCGGGCCACGGCCCCCGTGCGCCGCACCATCGGGCGCCTGGGCACGGGGATGTCGGCCGTAACCGTGTTCCTGCGCCTGCGAGACGACCCGCGCGGTATCGGCGTGGACGGCGGCAACGTCTGGGTCAACCGGCAGCTCGACCACGACGACTTCGATCAGCGAGGAGCGGCTCTGCTGGAAGGACGGGCGCAGAGCGTCTTCGTCTCCTTCCCCTCCCTGAAGTCCGGCGAGACGCCGCACACCGCCGAAGTCACGTCATTCGTCGATGCCGAGGCCTTCCAGCGATGGGCGGACCGTCCGCAGGGGGACCGGGGCTCCGACTACTCCGCGCTCAAGGCGCGCATCGCCACCGGCATGCTGTCCCTCGCGGAGAGCGCCGTCCCGGGTCTGAGCGATCTGGTGGAGTACACGGAGGTCTCCACGCCCCTGACCTACGAGCACTACACCGCGCATCCCGCCGGGGCCTTCTACGGGCCGCCCGCCACACCGCTGAGGTACGCGTCCCGGCCGCTGGGCCCCCGTACGGCGATTCCCGGCCTGTTCCTGGCCGGCCAGGACGCCGGGAGCCTCGGCATCATGGGCGCCATGATGGGCGGGATGGCGGCCGCCTGCCAGGTGCTCGGATCACGCGGCTACCCCATGATCACCGCGGCCGTGCGCTCTCAGGCTCCCGCCCGACCGGCCGCCGCGCCCCGCGCGCTGCCCGAGGGCAAGCACCACGCCGTCCTGACCTCCACACGGCGTCTGACCCCCAGCATCCGGGAGGTGGAGCTCGAGCTGGAGGGCCCGGTCGAGGCCTGGGCGCCGGGGCAGTTCGCCCGCCTTCACGTGGGCGACAACGCATGGCGCGACTACTCGATCGCCGGGCTCGACGGAGGAGTGCTCCGGCTCCTCGTCTCGACTCGAACCGGCGGGACGGGGTCGCGTTTCATCGAGCGGGCCGGGACCGGGACTCGCACCGTCGTCGAGCTGCCCCTGGGGCGGTACGCACTCAGGGAATCCGGGCGCCGTCGTGTCTTCATCGCCACGGGCACCGGGCTCGCCCCCTTCCTGGCCATGTTCCGCCACGCGGACGACCTGGGGAACGACACCCTGCTGTTCGGCTGCCGCAACCGCGGGGAGGATCTCACCACCCTGGTCGATGCCCCCCTGCCCGGTCGCGTGGTGCGGTGCCTCAGCCGTGAGGCGGTCGACGGCTCCTTCCACGGACGGGTGACGGATGCGCTCAAGGATATCGTCGCCGAGCTGTCGGGAGCGGACGTCTACCTGTGCGGCTCGGCCGCCATGGTGGCGGACTGCCGGTCGCTCCTCGAGCGCGCGGACGTCGCCGAGGTGCTCACCGAGCCCTACTGACCACGGCCGGGGGACGATCGGGCGCAATGACGACGTGCGGGCGACGAGCGAATCGCGCCGGGGCGAGCCGGCCCGTACCACGCGGCCGGCTCCCTCAGTCGGCCTGCAGGACCTCGACGACCCTCCACGGGTCGGGGACCAGCACGAGCACGACATCCCGACTCGCCTGGGCGGGCACGGCCCTCCGCGAGCCGTCGGCCCCGATGCGCACCGACGGCCCCTGGGACTGCGACACACGGACGACAATGGCGCCGGGCCAGTCATCGCCGGCCCGCTCCGCCTGCGCACTGGTCACCGAGTGCACCATGGTGTCCAGCCCCTCGACCCGCTCCCCCGCGTCGGCGAGCGCCGTCAGCAGCGCCTGATCGGCCAGGGCCGCCGGGGAGCCCGGTGCGGTCGTGGACGCCAGGGGCTCGGCATCGCCCTCGTTGAGAGCGGCATCACGGGTCACCGAGAGCTCGACCACCACCGGCAGCATATCGGTCTCCCCCGCATCGGCGGCGTCCATGGCAACGGCATCCGCGGCGTCCGCATCCGCGGCATCCTGCGCAACTGCTTCGGCCGTCATCGTCGAGGCGGACGCCTCGGTGGTGGACGGCGCATCGTCCCGGCCGAGTATCCGGTCGGGAGCCCACCCCGGCACCAGCGCACCGGCTCCGACGGCGGCGACGACGACGACGCTGAGCATCAGCAGCACCAGGCCCAGGAGCGCCGCGCGACGTCGATGACTCGTCGGAGGGCCCGTGAGCCCCCGGGGCCGGGCCGGTCGCCGCGCCCCGGGGGCGCGACCGCGACGCGACGCCACCGCCCGTGTCGGCTGAGCGGTCGCGGCCCTCAGCGCTCCGGCGGCCAGTCTGGCTCCGTCGGGCAGTTCGATGGCGCCCGGCCGACCGATTTCGGGGGCGCGGGCCGCAAGGTCGCGCGCGCTGGGCCTGCGAGCGGGATCGGGATCCAGGGCGTCGAGCAGCACCCGGTCCAGCCGTTCGGCCAGGGCCGGCGATCCCGCGGCGCACTGGCGCAGGAGGGCCGCCAGGGAGTACACATCCGCGGCGGCAGTCGCCGGCCCTCCCGTCCCGCGCTCGGGGGCCGCGCTCGACTCGGTGCCGGTCTCCAGGACGCCCCCCAGCAGATCGATGAGAACCGGTCGGCCGTCGGTGTCCACGATGACATTGGCCGCCGCCACGTCTCCATGAACCATGCCCCGCTCGTGCAGATGCGCCAGCGCGGCCCCGAGGTCGTCGAGCAGCCGCGCGGCCTCGTCACGCGTCAGTCCGCCCCGGGCGCCCAGCACGACCGCCAGATCGGCTCCCACGACGAGGTCGCTGATCACGCCCACGCGTCCCCCCGGCAGGGAGATCACCTGCCGAACCCCCACGATCGCCTCACTGCGCAGCAGCCGAAGATCGGCCAGGCGACGCAGGGCGCGGGCCCCGGCCGCGCCCTCGGCCACATCGACGACCTGAACCACGACGTCGCGCCCGGAGGTATCCAGGGCCCTCCGCGGAGCGAAGTGGCCCGGCCGATCACGCCCCATCGGCTCCCCGATCGCCAGACCCGCCGCCACCAGCTCATCGCTGATCTCGACGGGCAGGGCGGTGTCCTCGGTGGACGAGGAGTCGCCGGCGCGCGGCGGCTCCGATTTCGATCGGCGCGGCTTCAGGGATCTCATGGCAGCCATGGTCCTCGTGCTCCCCATTGCGGCACCAGGTTCGAGGCACCCTGTGGATAACTCCCGATCGTCCGGGGTCGGCCCCGCACGACATCGGGGTCCGCACGGCGAGTCCGCTCTGCGCGCCGCCCCGGCAGGACGTCTATCGTGACGGTGTGAACCGCCTGGACCTCGACCTCGGCTCCCGCCTGGTCCCCTTCCGCGAGGGGCGGGAGCTCCAGCGGCGGATCCACGCGGATGTCGCCGATGGGCGCCGCGCCTCGACGCTCATCCTCCTCGAGCACGAGGCCGTCTACACGGTGGGCCGCAGAGCGCACTCCTGGGAACGACCCGACGGCGCCTTCGTCGAACCGGGCCACGTACCGGTCCTCGACGTCGACCGGGGCGGGAAGACCACATGGCACGGCCCCGGCCAGCTCACGGTCTACCCGATCGTTCGCCTGGCCTCCCCCGTTGATGTGATCGAGTACGTGCGCGCGCTGGAGGCGGCCGTCATCGACGTGTGCGCCCGGCGAGGTCTTGCGACCCATCGGATCGAGGGGCGCTCCGGCGTGTGGGTCGCAGCGGACCCGGAGTCGTCCTCGTCGGTCCGACGAATGGAGCGCAAGGTGTGCGCGCTGGGGGTTCGGGTGGCGCGCGGCGCGACGATGCACGGCATCGGCCTCAACGTGGATCCCGATCTGACCTCCTTCGACCTGGACCGGATCGTGCCGTGCGGCATCGACGACGCCGGTGTCACATCCCTGGCGGCCGAGACCGGGGTGCACCTGCGCGCGGTCGACCTGGCCGACGACGTCTCCGCCGCTCTCACAGAGCGGCTCGCACCGATGGTGGCGCATTGCACGCCGATCCGCATCGCATAAATGGGTCTTCAGTCCCAGACGGACGCGTCCTGGCATAGACTGGCGGCGCTGTCGTCATAGGTCGAGGAGGGTTCGTGACCGGCACCATCGCTCCTGAGGGCCGTCGTCTTCTGCGTGTCGAGGCGCGGAACGCCGAGACACCGATCGAACGCAGGCCCGAGTGGCTCAAAACCCGTGCCGTGGTGTCGCAGACCTACCGGGAGGTACGCGACCTGGTGCGTCGGAAGAAGCTCCACACCGTGTGCGCGGAGGCCAACTGCCCCAATATCTACGAGTGCTGGAACGAGCGCGAGGCGTCCTTCCTCATCGGTGGCGAGCTGTGCACGCGCCGTTGCGACTTCTGCGACATCGCCACCGGCCGCCCCACCGAGTACGACGAGGACGAGCCCGCACGGGTGGCCGCCTCGGTGGCGCGGATGGAGCTGCGATACGCCACGGTCACCGGAGTCTCCCGCGACGATCTCCCCGACGGCGGCGCCTGGCTGTACGCCGAAACCGCCCGGCAGATCCACGCCGCGCTGCCCGGCTGCGGCGTCGAGCTCCTGGTGCCCGACTTCAAGGGCCGCGCGGAGCCCCTGGAGGAGGTCTTCTCGGCCGCGCCCGAGGTCTTCGCCCACAACCTGGAGACCGTGCCGCGCATCTTCCGGCGCATACGCCCCGCCTTCTCCTACGACGGCAGTCTGGAGGTGCTGCGCCGGGCCTCCGAGGCCGGACTGCTGACCAAGTCGAACCTCATCCTGGGAATGGGCGAGACCCGCGCCGAGATCGAGGACGCCGTCGCCGGCCTCGTCGACGCCGGGGTCGACATCCTCACCATCACCCAGTACATGCGCCCCTCGAAGCTGCATCACCCCATCGACCGGTGGGTCAAGCCCCAGGAGTTCGTGGCGCTGGCGGCCATGGCCGAGGAGATGGGCATCGCCGCCGTCATGAGCGGCCCGATGGTGCGCTCCTCCTACCGCTCGGGCCTGCTCTGGGGCAGGGCCATGCGCGCCAGGGGCCGCCCCGTACCGGAAGAGATGGCCGACCTCGCGACACCGGTCACCGCCCGGCAGGAGGCCAGCGCAGTGGTCGCGCGGCTGGGCGGAGGCGCCTCCTGATCCGCCCGTCGCCGGATTCGCGCCGCGAGGGGCGTCGGACGGCCGATCGACGGCGACCGCACGAGGGGTGGACCGGCGCCGTCGACTATGGTGGGCGCGTGAGCACCGCCCCCAGCCCCGAGTCGGGGAAGAAGCGCGGCTTCGGCCGGCGCATCCAGAGCCTCGTCCAGAGAATCAAGGACTCCTACACGATCTCGCGCAGGACCTACCCGTGGATCGGGTGGGCGATGCTGGGAACGGCGGTTGCGATCGTCGGCCTGGCCGTGGGCCTCTCCCTGGCGCTGCGGCAGGCCATCTGGTACTGGACCCTCATGGCGGTGCTGCTCGCCGTCGCCGCGGACACCGCCCTCCTGACATGGACCGCGCAGCGCGCCGTGTACGCCCAGCTCGAGGGCATGCCGGGAGCCGCCAAGTTCGTGCTCGACCAGATGCTCGGCCGTGGCTGGTACCTCGAATCCGACCCCGTGCACGTCAACCCCAAGACCCAGGACGTCATCTGGCGCCTGGTGGGACGCCCCGGAGTGGTGCTGGTCGCCGAGGGCCCCTCCGGTCGCCTCCAGCGTCCGATCGCCGACGAGCAGAAGGTCCTGCGACGCATCCTGTCCACCGTGCCGGTGCACGTCGTCAACGTCGGCGTCGAGGACGGGCAGACCCGCCTGGGTGAGCTGTGGCGCACCATCCGCAAGCTGCCGACCAAGCCCACCAGGCTCACGGACGCCGAGATCAGCCAGGTCTCCAAGCGCCTGTCCTCCCTGTCGTCCAAGGGTCTGCCGATCCCCAAGGGAATCGACCCCTCCAAGGTCCGTCCGGACCGGCGGGCCATGCGGGGCCGCTGAGTCCGGCGGAGCGGACCCCCGAGGCGTCCGGACGACCGGGGAACGAAACAACCGGGACACACACGCGGCACGTCCGCGTCACGGTGCGCCCATACCCTGCACGAAGCCGCACATCGCGTCGTCGAGGCACCCGAGCCGGGCCGGCGCTGGAGGCGGGCACCCAGATGAAGGAACACACATGTTCAAGGACGCGTCCGAGACCCTGGCCTACATTGAGAAGGAGGAGGTCGCGCTCGTCGACGTCCGCTTCTGCGACCTGCCGGGCGCCATGCAGCACTTCACGATACCGGTGGACGCCTTCAAGGAGGACGCCCTGGCCGACGGGCTGATGTTCGACGGATCCTCGATCCGCGGCTTCACCGCGATCCACGAGTCCGACATGAAGCTCGTACCCGACGTGACCACCGCGTACCTCGACCCCTTCCGCAAGGAGCGGACGCTCATCATCAACTTCTCGATCGTGGACCCGTTCACGGACGAGCGCTTCTCCCGCGATCCCCGATCGATCGCGGCCAAGGCCGAGGACCACCTGCGTTCCACCGGTATCGCGGACACCTGCTACGTCGGCGCCGAGGCCGAGTTCTATCTGCTCGACTCCGTGGAGTACGAGACCACGCCCGCCTCCACCCGTTACGCCATCGACTCCAACGAGGCCGCCTGGAACACGGGTCGCAGCGAGGAGGGCGGCAACAAGGGGTACAAGACGCCCTTCAAGGGCGGGTACTTCCCGGTCCCCCCCTCGGACCAGATGACCGACATCCGTGACGCCATGGTGCGCACCTGCCTGGAAGCGGGCCTCGAGATCGAGCGCGCCCACCACGAGGTCGGCACCGGGGGGCAGCAGGAGATCAACTATCGCTTCGCCTCGTTGCTCGCCGCCGGCGACGACATGATGAAGTTCAAGTACATCGTCAAGAACGAGGCCTGGAGGGCGGGCAAGACGGCCACCTTCATGCCCAAGCCGATCTTCGGCGACAACGGATCGGGCATGCACTGCCACCACTCTCTGTGGAAGGACGGCAAGCCGCTGTTCTTCGACGAGCGCGGCTACGGCCAGCTCTCCGACTACGCACGGTGGTACATCGGCGGCATCCTGGAGCACGCGCCCAGCCTGCTCGCCTTCACCAACCCGTCGGTCAACTCCTTCCGCCGCCTGGTGCCGGGCTTCGAGGCCCCCGTCAATCTCGTCTACTCGGCCCGTAACCGCTCGGCCTGCATCCGCATCCCGGTGACGGGCACCTCCCCCAAGGCCAAGCGCATCGAGTACCGCGTCCCCGATCCCTCCTCCAATCCGTACCTGTGCTTCTCGGCCGTTCTCATGGCTGGGATCGACGGCATCCGCAACCGAATCGAACCGCGCGAGCCCATCGACAAGGACCTCTACGAGCTGGCCCCCGAGGAGTACGACGACATCGCCAAGCTGCCGTACTCCCTGGATCAGGCGCTCGACGCCCTGGAGGCCGATCACGACTACCTCACCGAGGGAGACGTCTTCACCCCCGACCTCATCGACACGTGGATCGAGTACAAGCAGGACAACGAGATCGTCCCCATGCGGATGCGCCCGCATCCCTATGAGTTCGAGCTCTACTACGACCTGTGACGGCCGCGGAGCGGGAGGGCGGCAGAGACGCGGCACAAGCAACGTGCTCGATGCCACCTCAACCAACTGAATATCTATACCGACCGACGTAATATTCTTTTGGTACTCCGAGACCGGCGCCAGCGGTCTCGCGCCCCACCCTCGAGGAGTTCCCATGAGGTCCACCCGCGCCCTGGTCACCGGCATCGCCGTCGGCCTGTGCCTCGCCCTGGTCGGAGCACTGGCCGGCTGCACCAACGCCGCCGACTGGAGGACCGCGCAGACCGGGGCATCGGCCTCCACCAGGGGATACGACACCTCGGGCATCCGGCCGCAGGACGACATTATCGCCATGCTGCCCGAAGGGGCCCTGGCCGACGGAGTCCTCGACGTCGCCGCCGCCACCGATTACCCTCCCGCCGAGTTCCTGGACCCCGACGGCACAGCGATCGGCTACGACGTGGACCTGACCAGGGCCATCGCGGCCGTCCTGGGCGTCGGCTCCGTCACCCACACGGCCGAGTTCGACTCCATCATCGCAGCGGTGGGGACCACGTACGACGCGGGCATCTCCTCCTTCACGGTCTCCGGCGAGCGCGAGTCCGCGCTGGACATGGTCTCCTACATCAACGTCGGCTCGCGCTTCAACGTGGTCTCCGGCAATCCCCGGGGCGTCGACCCCTCCGACCACCTCAACCTGTGCGGGCTGAAGATCGGCGTCCAGACCGGTACCGCCCAGGAGGACGCGATACGCGCGGACTCCGCGGCCTGCACCCGCGCCAGCAGGCCCGCCATCGACGTGCGCTCGTACTCCACCCAGTCCGAGGCGACCACGGGCCTGGTCGGCAACGTCGTCGACGCCATCTACTCCGACTCCACCGTGGCCGGCTACGCGATCGAGAGCACCGGCGGAGCCGTCGAAACCGTCGGCGGGATCGAGGACGCCCTCCCCCAGGCCGTCATCCTGTCCAAGAGCGACCCCGAGTTCAACGCGGCGATTCAGGCGGCCATCCAGTACCTCATGGACTCGGGCACCTGGGAGAGCATCCTGGCCTCCTGGGGCATCAGCGACTCGGCGCTGGCCACCGCCGAGATGAACCCGGAAGTGGAGGAGTGAATCGTGTCCTCAAGGCCCGCAACCGGCGAGGAGCCCGTCCAGCTCAACCATCTCAAGCCGGTCCCGCGTCCCGGGACCTGGATCAGCGCCGCGATCGTCGCGGTTCTGGGCGCCATGCTCCTCCACGCCCTGGTGACCAATGACAAGTTCCACTGGGGCACGGTCTGGTTCTTCTTCCGCGAGATCCACGTCGTCCGCGCCGTCGGCTGGACCCTGCTGCTGACCCTCCTGGCCATGGTCATCGGCATCGTACTGGCCGTGACCACCGCCATCATGCGCCAGTCCTCCAACCTCATCCTGCGCTGGGTGGCGGTGAGCTACCTGTGGTTCTTCCGGGGCACACCGATCTACACCCAACTGGTCTTCTGGGGCGCCCTGTCCGCGCTCTACCAGCATCTGAGCCTGGGAGTGCCCTTCGGCCCCGAGATCCTGACCTTCAGGACGACATCGGTGTTCACGCCCTTCGTGGCCGCGGTTCTCGGACTGGGGATCAACGAAGGCGCCTACCTGTCGGAGATCGTCCGCTCGGGCCTGGCCAGCGTCGACCCGGGCCAGGCCGAGGCCGCTGGCGCCCTGGGCATGAGCAGGGGCCAGATCCTGCGCCGCATCGTGCTGCCCCAGGCGATGCGGGTCATCGTCCCGCCCACCGGCAACGAGACGATCTCCATGCTCAAGACGACCTCCCTGGTCCTGGCGGTGCCCTTCACGTTGGACCTGACCTTCGTGACGAACTCCTACGCCTCGTTCACCTACCAGACGATCCCGTTGCTCATCGTCGCGGCGCTGTGGTACATCATCATCACCTCCATTCTCATGGTCGGCCAGCACTACCTGGAGCGCTACTACGGCAGAGGCTTCGACGGCTCCTCATCGACCTCGGGCTCCAGGCGCGGCCGGGCGCTGTCCGCCCGGCAGCAGGCGATCCTCGACTCGCACACCACCGAGGACAACCCCTTCCTGGAGGCCACCTCATGACCACTCCCACCACGCCCGGCACACCCGGCACGACCGCTCTCGCCGCCGCGGGCTCCGACGCCATCGCCAAGGTGCGCGTACGCGGCCTCCACAAGTTCTTCGGCGAGCTGCACGTCCTCAAGGGCATCGACCTCACCGTCCCGCCCGGCTCGGTGACGGTGCTCGTGGGCCCCTCCGGCTCGGGCAAGTCCACCCTGCTGCGCTGCATCAACGAGCTGGAGTCCATCGACGCCGGCCGGGTATGGGTCGATGGCGAGCTCATGGGCATGCGCGAGGTCGAGGGTCCCGACGGCGACGTCCAGCTGCACGCCCTGACCGACAAGCAGCGCGCTCGGCAGCGCTCCCGGATCGGCATGGTCTTCCAGCGCTTCAACCTCTTCCCGCACATGACGGCCCTGGGCAACGTCATGGAGGCGCCGGTGCAGGTGCGGGGCCTGAGCAGGGCGAGCGCGCGCGAGTACGGCGTCGGACTGCTGGAGCGCGTGGGGCTCGGCGACCGTCTGGGCCACTACCCCTCACAGCTCTCCGGCGGCCAGCAGCAACGGGTGGCCATCGCCCGGGCCCTGGCCATGGACCCCGAGCTCATGCTCTTCGACGAGCCCACCTCGGCGCTGGACCCCGAACTCGTCGGCGAGGTCCTCCAGGTCATGAAGGATCTCGCCGCCTCGGGCATGACCATGGTCGTCGTCACCCACGAGATGGGCTTCGCCCGCGAGGTCGGCGACCAGCTGATCTTCATGGACGGCGGCGTCATCCGCGAGTCCGGTGATCCGACCGAAGTCCTCGGCCACCCGCGCGGAGCCCGCACCCGGGCCTTCCTCTCCTCAGTGCTGTGAGGTCACCGGCGGTACGCCCGACCCTCCGAGATCATGCGGAGGGAGTCGGCCGGCCATCCGCTCACCGGCCGAGGGCGAGGCACGAGGCCATCAGCTCGCGACGCCGGGCCGCCCCGGGCTGACCCACTCCCCCTCGTTCCAGTCGACGAGGCGCCACCCGCGCCCCGGATCGCCCTCGACCAGGCTCACGGCCGCGTTCCGCATGGGATGGTCGGCGATCCAGGCGGGATCCGCTCCCCCGCCCGATGCCGCGGCCAGGGCGGTCCACAGACGCAGAACGGTGCCGTGGGCGACCAGCAGTGCCGTTGCCCCCGCACCGGCGGTCTGCGTCGTCGTGCGGGCGATCCGACCGACGGCGGCGTCGAACCGGGCGAAGGTGTCGGCGCCGTCCTCCGGGCTGCCGGGCAAGCGCGCAGCGGTGCGCCCTATCATCCATGCCCGGGTCGTGTCCGCGTAGCAGGCGACCGAGCGCGCGTCCGTGCACATCTCCAGATCGCCTGCGAGCACCTCTCGCAGACCCGAGTCGATACTCGCCATCAGGCCCGTGACGCCCTCCAGCGGCGCGATCGTCTGACGCGCTCGGGCGATCGGCGAGGTCCACAGCGAGGAGATCCCTCCGAGTCGGTCGGCACCCAGCAGATCCGGCAGCGAGGCCGCCTGGGACAGGCCGGTGGGATCCAGGGAGTTGCCGGGAAAATCCGTATCAAGAGCACCCATGGTGTTGGCGATGGTCTGTCCGTGACGGACGAGGAGGAGCTTCACGGGTCCATCCTGTCAGGAAACGCGCGCGCTCTCCTCCGCAGGGATCCGGAGGTGGTCACGACCACGGATAGGGGCCGCCTCCGCGGCGCGCAGGAGCGCGTCGGGACGGCCTCGGCACGGACCGGGCGGGTGCCGACGCGGGCCGGCTCCTCGATGCCCCGGCGCGATGGCCGGCCGTCTCGTCCTCGCCCGTCGCGCCCGTGCGCCGCTCCTCGGCCGTGCTCGACGCCCGGTCGTCGCCAGGGCGGTCCCGAGGAGGCTCAGGGGTCCCCGACCCGACGTCCCCACCCGCCCGGGGCGCCGGCCCCGCCGGGTCGGGCCGGGGCTCGCAGATCCGTCCGAAGACGACGCGCTCGACGATGCGACGGGCATGCCGGGCGCGCCGCCGGTAGAGGTCCTCCAGATCGCGCTCCCGCCCGGGGGGCATGCCCAGCAGGCGCCCGACCAGGCGGATCTCCCGCTGTCCTTCCGGCAGAACCTCGACGCGCGTTCCGTGATCCCGCCCGGTTCCCAGAACGTTCGCGGCCCGCACCCGCGAGGCCAGCAGCCAGGCGCTGCGCAGATCATCCGTCTCGCTCGCGCCGAGCAGCCCCGCCGACCGCGCCGCGTCCAGGGCCGTCAGGGTCGACGTCGTACGCAGTCCGGGCACCCGTGCCGCGTGCCGCAGCTGGAGGACCTGCGCCGCCCACTCGACGTCGGACAGGCCGCCGGGCCCCAGCTTGAGGTGCCGTGCGGGCGTCGTGCCGCGGGGCAGGCGCTCCGCCTCCATGCGCGCCTTGAGACGACGGATCTCCCGCAGACCGTCGTCGTCCAACCCGCCGGGGCTCCAGCGCAGGGGTTCCACGAGCTCCTCGAAGGCGCGTCCGAGCCCGGCGTCGCCGGCGCAGGCCCGCGCCCGCAGGAGCGCCTGGCGCTCCCACACCGAGGACCACCGTTCGTAGTAGTCCGCGTACGAGCCCGGCGAGCGGCTCATCGGACCGCGGCGCCCCTCCGGACGCAGATCCGCATCGACCTCCAGCGAATGCGGCTGGGCCCGGGAGAGCAGGCGCACGACCAGTCGGGCGACCGCCTCGGCCTCATCGGCCGCCTCCCGCCGATCGGCACCGGGGCGCGCCTCGTGCACGAACAGGACGTCCGCATCGGAGGCGTAGGTGATCTCGGCCCCGCCGAAGCGCCCCATCGCGATCACCGCGTGGCGGGCCAGCGCCCCGCTCCAGGTGCCGTCTCCCCGCAGTCCGGACTCAACCGCACGGGCGCCGTCGCGCGAGGCGACGACCATGCCGGTGGCCAGGCTGAGCACCCCGTCGAGAACCGCGTCAGTGGCGTCGGTCAGAATGCGGGCGGTGCGCTCCGGGTCGACGCCGTCCAGGGAGTCGGCCAGCGCCGCGCGAACGAGCTCGCGGGTGCGCACGCCCATGACCGCGTGCACCGCCTCCGCGGCCTGACGCTCCAGGTCGGACTCGTCGTCGGCCACCAGGGCGCGCCGCCGTAGAAGACTGCGAACCTCCGATCGCAGGGCCGCAGGATCGCGGGCGATCAGCCCGCCCGCGTCGTCGAGCCAGGCGATCGACTCCGGTCTCTCGGCCAGGCGCTCCGTGGTCCACCTGGCGGTGGACAGAACGTGGCACAGGGACCGGGCGGCGGCCCGCGAGTCGCGCAGCATCGCCAGATACCAGTGGGATCCGCCGATCCTCTCCGACAGGAGCCTGAAGGAGAGCAGGCCGTTGTCCGGATCCGGGCCCTGGCCGAGCCAGCCGATCATGACGGGCAGGAGCTGGCGCTGGATCGCCGCGCGCCGGCTGACGCCCTCCGTGAGGGCATGGATATGGCGCAGGGCGCCGTCGGGGTCGAGGTAGCCCACAGCCTTGAGGCGCTCGCGCGCCGCCCGCGGGCTCAGCGCCATCTCGTCAGCGCTCAGCGTCGCCGCCGCCGTGAGCAGCGGCCGGTAGTAGATCTCCTCGTGGAGGGTGCGCACGCGCCTGCGCGCCGAGGAGAAGGACGCCCACAGCGCTTCGGGCCCGCCCATGACGCGCCGGTCGATGCCCCGTCCCAGACGGCGCAGGTCGGCCTCGCCGCGCGGCAGATCGTGGGTCCGCTGCAGACGGTAGAGCTGGCTGCGGTGCTCCAGCAGTCGCAGCAGCCGGTAGCAGGAGTCCAGCTCGGCGGCATCGGAGCGTCCGACGTATCCGGCCGCCGACAGCTCGGCCAGGGCGCCGAGGGTCGAGCGGACGCGCAGACGCGCATCGCCGCGCCCGTGGACGAGCTGGAGGAGCTGAACCGTGAACTCGACGTCGCGCAGCCCGCCCGGACCGAGCTTGATGCGGCGGTCCTCCCCACCGCCCCCGCCGGACTCGTTCTCGACGCGCCTGCGCATGGCCCGGGCGTCGTCCACGAAGTTGTCCCGACTGCTGGCCCGCCACACGAAAGGATCGACGGCGCGTGCGTAGGCGGCGCCGAGCCGGGCGTCCCCGGCGCAGGGCCTGGCCTTGAGCAGCGCCTGGAACTCCCAGGAGGCGGCCCAGCGCTCGTAGTAGGTCACATGGGACTCCAGGGTGCGCACCAGGGCGCCGTCCTTGCCCTCGGGGCGCAGCGCCGTGTCCAGGGGCCACAGGGGAGGCTCCCACCCGGAGGCGGAGGTCGCGCGGGCCAGCTCGACGGCGAGCTCGGTGCCCAGGCGCACCAGCTCGTCCTCATCCACGGGTCGTCCGGGACGCTCGGAGGCCTCGACGCGGCTCGTGGGCCCGACGACGTAGACGACATCGACGTCGGAGACGTAGTTGAGCTCACGCGCTCCCGTCTTCCCCATGGCGATGACGGCCAGGGCGACGTCCTCGGCCCGCGGTCCGACCCCGGCGCGGGCGATCATGAGGCCGGCCTCGAGGGCGGCGTCGGCCAGCCGGGTCATGCGCTCGACGACCACGGGAACGTGGCCGAGCGGGTCGGAGGTCGTCAAGTCATCGGCGGCGATGGCCAGGAGCCGGTCGCGGTAAGCCACGCGCATGGCCGCCGTGGCCGCGTCGATGCGCGCACGGCCGGCGGCGTCGCCGGCGGAGAGCGAGGCCCTGACTGCCCCGGTCAGGACCGCGTCGACGGGCGGCCGATCGGCGGCATCGATGGCGCGGGCCGGGCTCAGGGCGGCGAGGTGATCGGGATGGCTGATCAGGAAGTCGCCCAGCGCGCGAGAGGAGCCCATGACGGCGAGGAGCCGACGGCGGTGCTCATCGCGCGCGCGCCCGTCCTGCGCGGTGTCGTCGCCCTCGGCGGAATCACCGCCGCCGGCGCCGCCGCGGTCCGCGCCCAGGGGGCGGAAAAGCTCTCGCAGCTCCTCGCCTCGAGCGCCGACGGCCGACGCCAGGCGCGCCAGCGAGAGCAGCGCGAGGTCCGGATCCGCGGTCGCGCCGAGCTCCTCGACGAGCGCGACCCGGACCGGGTCGAGCCCGTCGCCGTCCAGGGGCGCCTGCGCGAGCGGGAGCAGTCGGCTCAGGGCCTCGTCGTGCAGACAGGATCCGGCGCGATCGATCTCGACGAAGCCCGCGCGCACCAGCCGTGCGCGCAGGCTCGTGCGCCTCCGGCCGAACGGCCCGGAGGCGGACCCGCCCCGTCGCCCGGTCATCGCAGCGCCCCCGGATCAGGCGCGCGGGAAGAACTGGCTGAGCTCGAAGGCGGTGACCTGCGCGTCGTACGACCGATACTCACGACGCTTGTTGCGCATGAAGTACTCGAAGGCGTCCTCGCCCAGGGTGTCGGCGACCAGGTCCGAGTCGCTCATGGCCGTCACCGCCCGCTTGAGCGAGGTCGGCAGGGCGGCGATGCCCATGGCCCGACGCTCGCCCTCCGTCAGCGCCCAGACGTCGTCCTCGGTCTCCGAGGGCAGCTCGTAGCCCTCCTCGATCCCCTTCAGGCCCGCCGCCAGAATGGCGGCGTAGGCGAGGTAGGGGTTGGCCGAGGAGTCGATGCCGCGATACTCCACGCGCGCGGACAGGCCCTTCCCCGGCTTGTGCATGGGCACGCGGACCAGGGCCGAGCGGTTGTTGTGCCCCCAGCACACGTAGCCGGGAGCCTCATCACCGCCCCACATGCGCTTGTAGGAGTTGACGTGCTGGTTGGTCACCGCGCAGATCTCCGAGGCGTGGAGCAGGAGCCCGGCGATGAAGGATCTGCCGGTCATCGACAACTGGTACTCCCCCGACGGATCGTAGAAGGCGTTGCGGTCGCCCTCGAACAGGGAGAAGTGCGTGTGCATGCCGCTGCCCGGCCGACCGACGAAGGGCTTGGGCATGAAGGTCGCCAGACTCCCCTCCTGGAGAGCCACCTCCTCGACGACGGCGCGGAAGGTCATGATGTTGTCCGCCATGGACAGGGCATCGGCGAAGCGCAGGTCGATCTCGTTCTGCCCCGGGCCGCCCTCATGGTGGGAGAACTCCACGGAGATGCCCATCTGCTCGAGCATGAGGATGACCCGGCGGCGGAACTCGTGGGCCGTCCCTCCCGGGACATGGTCGAAGTACCCGGCGTGGTCGGTGGGGGTGATACGGCCGTCCGCGTCCCGATTGACCAGGTAGAACTCGATCTCGGGATGGATGTAGCAGGTGAATCCGGCGTCGGCGACACGCGCCAGCTGACGCTCCAGGACCGCCCGCGGATCGGTGCGGGCGGGTTCGCCGTCAGGGGTCAGGACGTCGCAGAACATGCGGGCGACGCCGTCGGCGCCGTCGCGCCAGGGCAGCATCTGGAAGGTCGACGGATCCGGGGACAGCAGCATGTCCGACTCGTAGACGCGCGTGAGCCCCTCGATCGCCGAGCCGTCGAAGCCGATGCCCTCCTCGAAGGCGCCCTCCACCTCGGCCGGCGCGATGGCAACGGATTTGAGCTGCCCCAGGACGTCGGTGAACCACAGGCGGACGAAGCGGATGTCGCGCTCCTCGATCGCCCGAAGAACGTACTCCTGCTGCTTGTCCATGGTGCCTCCTGCGCGGTGATGCCGGACGGTGCCATCCGCCCTCCGATCAGAGCCTACAGAGGCGAATGAGCCGGGAGGATCTCACACGCCCCGAGAGAGTGGCCGCGGGGCCCGACTCGTTCGAGGCGTGGCCGTGCGAACCGGCATAGGCTTCGGGCCATGACTACTCCCGAGTCCCCCTACGGGTCTTCCGCCGCCGAGAACGTCGCCGGCGGCGGGCCGGTCCGGCTCCCCCACCTGCTCGCGGCGAAGGCCGAAGGCACCAGGCTCACGATGATCACGGCCTATGACGGCCTGACCGCGGCGATCTTCGACGAGGCCGGGATGGACATGATCCTCGTCGGCGACTCCATCGGCAATGTCATGCTCGGTCACGGATCGACCCTGCCCGTCTCCCTGGACGAGATGGTGGTGGCCACGCGCAGCGTCTGCCGCGCGGCCAGGCGGGCCCTCGTCATCGCCGACCTGCCCTTCGGCACCTACGAGGCGGGCCCCGAGCAGGCGCTGAGCAGCGCCGTCGGGCTGATCAAGGCGGGAGCCAACGCCGTCAAGCTCGAGGGCGGGCGACCGCGCGCGAACGCGATCCGAGCCCTCACCGAGGCCGGGATCCCCGTCATGGGGCACCTCGGCTTCACTCCTCAGTCCGTCAACGCGCTGGGCGGCTTCCGCGTCCAGGGTCGCGGCGAGGCGGGTGAGGAGCTCCTGGCCGACGCCCTGGCCATCCAGGAGGCCGGCGTCATGGCCATGGTGCTGGAGATGGTGCCGGAGCCGGTGGCCGCACGCGTCACCGAGGCCCTCGCCGTCCCCACCATCGGCATCGGCGCCGGGGCCCGCTGCGACGGACAGGTCCTCGTGTGGTCCGACATGGCCGGGATGACCGAGTGGAGGCCGCGCTTCGCCAAGCGGTTCGGACGGGTCGGCGAGGCCCTGCGCCGGGCGGCCCGCGATTACGCCGCCGAGGTTCGCGAAGGCGCCTTCCCCGCCGAGGAGCACTGGTTCGACTCCTGACCCCTCCCCGCCAGGAGCAACGGGAGCTCCCCGCGGCCCCGGTACCCCGGAGCCCTCGTACGACAGGGCGTGACGGAATATGACGGGCGCAACAGGGGAGGAACGGAGGCGACTCATCGCGCAGCGCTTCTATGCTGGGCGCATGACCACCTCGACCTCATCCCTGGCGGACAGGGCTCCCCGCGGCACCCTCACCAAGGGCAGGCTCGGCCCCGATCGGCACGTGCCCGCCTCGATCGCCCGACCCGAGTACATGTTCCATGACGGCCCCGAGCGAGTGACCGCCTCCGACGTCAAGGATGCGGAGACGGTCGAGAGGATCCGCCGTGCGGGTCGCGTTGCGGCCCGCGCCCTGGCCGAGGCCGCCGAGGCCATCGCCCCCGGCACCACCACCGACGAGCTCGACCGGATCGCCCACGAGTACATGTGCGACCACGGCGCCTATCCGTCCTGCCTGGGGTACATGGGCTTTCCCAAGTCGATCTGCACCTCGGTCAACGAGGTCATCTGCCACGGCATCCCGGACTCGACCGTTCTGAAGGAGGGCGATCTGATCAACCTGGACGTGACCGCCTATCTCGATGGCGTCCACGGCGACACGAACGCCACATTCCCGGTCGGGCAGGTCGATCCCGGGACGGCCGCGCTCATCGAGCGCACGCGCACCGCCATGGAGCGCGGCATCAGCGCCGTGCGCCCCGGTCGCCAGGTCAATGTCATCGGGCGGGTGATCGAGAAGTACGCCAAGCGCTTCCAGTACGGCGTCGTGCGGGACTACACCGGTCACGGCGTGGGAGAGGCCTTCCACTCCGGCCTCATCATCCCCCATTACGACGCCGCGCCCCGGTACGCCGACGTCATGGAGGTCGGCATGGTCTTCACCATCGAGCCCATGCTCACCCTGGGCACGGAGGAGTGGGCGCAGTGGGACGACGGCTGGACGGTGGTGACGAAGGACCGCTCTCGAACCGCCCAGTTCGAGCACACTCTGGTGGTCACCGAGGACGGCGCCGACGTGCTCACCACGGTCTGACTCGCGGTCGCGACTCACCATCCGACTCCCCGTGATGCCCCGGGCGCCCGCCCTCGGCCTCGCGCAGGCCCCGTGTAACTGCGCGGACACAACTCCCCATTATCCTCCCACGCGATATACGATCATGAATAACGACGGCGCGTCCACCGCGTGTAGATTCTTCCCCAGGACGACGCACGTCGCACCAATGCTCCCATCATCCGACCGCCCCGGAGGTTCCTCATGGCACTTCGATTCAATCCGCCGCCGAACTGGCCGGCCCCTCCGGAGGGATTCAATCCCCCCGCGGGTTGGCAGCCCGACCCCGCATGGGGACCGGCGCCGGAGGGCTGGCAGCTGTGGGTCGAGGACTCCGCACCCGGCAGCAGCGCCGGCTCGGCGCCCCAGGCATCATCAGCCGCGGACGCCGCCTGGGCTCCGACACAGGCGGTTCCGGCCGGTTCGTCCCCCGTGGCCGATCCGACCGGGCAATCGGCCTCCGCGCCCTCGGGGGACTACGCCGGATCGGCCACCGGAGTCGGCGCCGGCTCAGGGGCGTCCCCGTACGCGCCCGGCATGAACTACGCCCAGTCGCCGACGCCCTTCCACAATCAGAACGCCCCCGGTGGGCCGCCGCCGGGAGGACCCGGCTGGCAGCCCGCCGACATGAGTGCCCCGGGAGGGCCCGGCCCCAAGCCCGTCACCCAGCAGTGGTGGTTCTGGCTCATCATCGGCGTGCTCGTGATCGCGCTGGTCGGAGGCACTCTCGCCGCCGTCCTGTTGAACCGCGGCGGTAAGAAAAGCGACCCCGCCTACAGTCCGGTGCCCGCCCCCTCCCTCAGCGGAGCGCCCGGCCCGGGGCCGAAGCCGGGCCCGTCCACGCCCTCGACCAGTGATCCGGGCATGTCGGAGAAGAACCCGCTCGAGGCGGACTCCGCCGTCAGCATCAAGGCGAACGAGTACAGCACCGACCCGGATGCGTCGATCGACATCGCCTTCGGGGTTGTCGAGTGGGACGCAACAGAATCGCTCAAGTCGCAGACGAACAAGTACTCCTGGAAGGAGCCCCCGGACGGATCCGTCTACGTCCGCGTGCCGGTGAGCATCACCTACCACGGTAAGGAGCAGTACAACGCCTACAACCTGAACGTCGACTACGTTCAGAGCGGCAACACGACCTCCCCGACGGACGTCTACGCCAGCGACGAGTTCAGGATGCAGGACATGCCCCGAGACGGGGGCACGGCCAAGGGCTACATCACCTTCCTCCTGACGAAGGAGCAGGCGCAGGCGAAGGACGGCGTGTGGGCCGTTTCGGCCCTTTACAACGATCAGGAGACCTACATCAAGCCGAGGTCATGACCCGGCGATCGATCGGCTGAGGTCACCGACCGATCGAGCGCCGATCGATGAGAGTGGGGGTGCCCGTCACCGGACCGGTCCGGTGACGGGCACCCCCACGCGAACAACGATGCGGAGCCGCGCCGGGCGGAGGAGCCGCCCGGGGCACGACACGGCCTCGGTGCGGGGGCGGACGAGCCGACCTGTACGCCGGGTTCTGTTGCCGCCGACCGTTGCCGGTGCGGCGGTGGCGACCATCCATCTTGGCCTGCCGTTGCCGGCGGGCTCACGCGACCTACCCGCAGGCTCGGGCGAGCAGCCCTCGGGCGCCTGCTGCGCGGTCTTGCTCCGGGCGGGGTTTGCCTAGCCGCCGCAGTCACCTGCGGCGCTGGTGGGCTCTTACCCCACCGTTTCACCCTTACCGGCCGGCCTCCCGGCAGGCGGTCTGCTTTCTGTGGCACTGTCCCGCGGGTCGCCCCGGGTGGCTGTTAGCCACCGCCCTGCTCTGTGGAGCCCGGACGTTCCTCGATCCCCCGGTCTCCCAGGGGTACCGCGGCCGCCCGGTCGGCTCGTCCGCGCAACGCACTCTATCCTCTTCCGCTCCCGACCGCCTTCCGAGCGCCCCTCTCGGCAGCGATGCCGATGAGAACCGCCGGGTCACTCCCCCATGCGCACGAGGATGACATCGTTCTCCTCGGCGTGGATGACCGCGTCCGGCGGTGCGGCCGCGATTCGCGCATGCTCGGCCGGGCTGACCTGGACGGCTCCCTCGACCCGGCGCCCGTGCAGGGCGACCGCTCCAAGGCCGCCGGTCGCGGCTCGAGCGGCGTCGTACTCGGCCAGCAGAGGGGCGTCGATCGTCTCGGCGAGATCGGCGCGTCGGGCACGCGTCCGCTCGATCTCCCCGTCGAGACGGGCGAACTCGGCATCACGGGCGGCGGTGAGCTCACGGCCGGCGGCACGGATCTCCTGCTCCTGGGCGGTGAGGCGATCAGCCTCCGCCTGAGCGGCCTCCAAGGCCTCCATGGCCGCGATCTGAGCGTCCTCCAGGACTCTCTGGCGGCGACCGAGCTGATCGATCTCCCCCTGAATGGCACTCAGGTCACGGGCGCCGGCAGTACCCGAGGAGAGCCGCTCCCGCAGGATCTCGGCACGGCGCACGACCTGCCCGACCTCGTCCTCCGCGCGAGTGGACTCCGCCTTGGCATCGGCGAGTACTCCGGCGGCGACGACGGCGTCGCGCCGATTGGCGCGCAAGCGCTCGACGGTGGCCTCGATCCTGCGCAGGACGGGCAGGTGGGTCCGCTCATGGGCGAGACGGGCGAGCCTGGAGTCGAGGCTCTGCAGATCGATGAGAAGACGCTGCTGGCGGAGGGGGGCGCTCGTCACTGCTGTGGTCCTTCATTGGCTGGTCATCGGCTGGGTATCACGTTCTGGGCGATCCGAGCGCTCGCTCAGGAGCCAGTGCTCAGACGCAGAGTCCACGGGTCGGTGACGACCTCGGACACGTACGCGGCGAGTCTACGTCCGCCCGCCGAGGCCGCCCGCTCCAAGCGGGCCGCGAGCGGCGGCAGTCCCACCCACTCCGTGGCCCAGTGGGTTCCGCACAGCAGGTACGGACGGCCGGCCTCCAGGTGCTCGGAGGCGGGATGATGGCGCAGATCGGCGGTGAGGAGGACATCGGCACCGGCGTCACGCGCGGTATCGAGTAGGGAGTCCCCGGCCCCGCCGGACACGGCGACGGTCTCAACGGTCGCGTCGAGGTCCCCGCCGACGAGCAGTCCGGGCGCGGAGTCGGGCAGCGCAGAGGCAACGGCCACGGCCAGGTCGCGCAGCCGAGTGGGGCACTGAAGGTCGCCGATGCGCCCGATGCCCTGGGTCGGATCATGCGGATCGGGCTCCAGCGGCACGGCGGCGAGCACTCCGACGGCGGCGGCGAGCGCAGCGGCGACGCCCCCGTGCGCGGCGTCGAGGGTCGTGTGGGCGTTGGCCAGGGCGATTCCATGACGAATGAGACGATGAACGGTCCGGCCCTTGGGGTCGGTGGCGGAGACGTGGTCGGTGCCGCGCAGGTAGAGGGGGTGGTGGGTGATGACCATATCGACGCCGCGCTCGATGGCCTCATCGACGACCGCGGTGACCGGATCGACAGCGAGGAGCACCGAGCCGGCAGAGTCCGCCGGGTCGCCGCAGATGAGCTGATTGGAGTCCCAGGGCTCGGCGAGCTCGGGCGGGGCCGCCGCACGAAGCATGCCGACGACGTCGGCGACGGTCGGGGGCGCGTCGGAGGGCGCACCGGCGTCCTGCGGGGAGACCGGCTGGATGCCGGCGGCGGTGGAAGCGAGATCGGCTTGGCTCATGAGTGAAGGCTAGCCTGGTGCGCACGCGCTGGACGAGGATATAAATTAACCGATCGCTAATATCCAGGAATGAGCGAAAGATCATGAAAGGGTAACGCGACCCATCGCTTTCTTTTACTCTGTTGTTATGCCTCGAGGACTCAAGAATGCTCGAACGGACCTGCGCGCGTTCCTCACCGAGCATCGCGCGGCAGTCACCCCGGCCATGGCCGGCCTGCCCGCCAAAGGTCTGCCGCGCCGCGTGCCCGGCCTCCGCCGCGACGAGATCGCCAGGCTACTGGGTGTCGCCACCGACTACTACGTGGATCTCGAGCAGGGTCTGTTGCCCACGGCGCCGGAGTCGTCGTTGCAGGATCTCATCAGCGACGTGCTCGCACTGAGTCCGAACGACCGCCATCGCTTCAATCTTCTGCTCGACGCGGCCTATCCCGACGCCGGTGCGGTGTCGCGCGAGCGGGCTCCCGCCGCTCCGTCCGAGCAACGAACGAGCGCCTCCGAATCCGGTCGGGGGCCGGAGCGCGGCGCGGTATCCGCTCCGACCAGGCAGCTTCTCGATTCTTTCGACATGCCCGCCTACCTGCGTTCCCGGTCGCTCGATCTCGTGGCCGTCAATAGGCCGGGCCGCCTTCTGTACGCCCCCGTGCTGGAGTGGGCGGGCGCTCGGAAGAAGACGGTGAACCTGCTCGAATTCGCCTTTTTCGATCAGGAGGCGGCGCAGAGCTTCTGGCCCGATTGGGGCGATGTGATCACGCGTGCCGTCGCCGATCTGAGAGCGGCCCTCGAGGCCTACCCGAACGACCCCGAGCTCATCGGCGTCGTCGGCACGCTGAGCGCCCGCAGCCGCCTGTTCTGCCGCATGTGGATCGACCAGGACCTGCCGCCCAGCTCGTCCCAGGGAGAGGAGAGGATCTTCCACTCCCTCATCGGCGCCGTCACGATCCCCTTCCGCATGCTCGCGGAGGACGACGGTGCGCAGGTCGTCGTCTTCACGCCGTCCGCCGGCTCCCCCGCCCACGCGGCCATGCAGCGTCTGCGCGCCTGGGCGGCGGCGGGTTGAGCCCGATCGGGGCCGGCCCGCCCCCGTCGGCTCCGCGATCCGAAAGGCGGATCGCATCCTGCACGTCGGCCTTGCGTCCCGGGCTGAGACATGCATATGTTTATGCGCATGCCCAGTAAGAACGTCTACGTCTCGGAGGCCGACCTGCCCCTGTTCGATCGCGCTGCGACACTTGCGGGCGGGATGTCGGCCGCCGTGACGGCGGGGTTGCGTCTGTACCTGGCGCAGCACGACGAACGACAGAAAGAGGACACGATGGCAACCATCGAGCTCACGGTGGACGAGGGCCCGGTTGCGGTGACGAAGCGGTTCTCGGGACGACGCCTGCTGCGCTGGAGGCAGCAGGACGGCGGTATCCGCTCGCTCACCGCTCGCGTGTACAGGACGGCCAAGGGTCAGTACGCCGTGCACCTGCGCGACGAGCCCAACTGGGACGTCCTGTCCAGCCCGGAGGACGACGACCCGGTCTGGGAGAACCCCGGGACATGGCACGGAGACTGGTGGAGCAGCGGCAAGCGGGAGTTCCGGGTCTTCGCCGCAGTCGACGACATGGAGGGGGAGCTGCCCGACGAGCTGATCGAGGCGGTCAGGAGCGTCGAGTCCCGGCCCCTCGTCGAGGACCTGGACATCTGATCGCCTCCCGTGCGCGCGCCGGAGCCGCCCGACGAGCCCGAGCCCGAGAAGCGTCCGGCATAGTCCCAGCCTCCGGGATATTCTCCGGATCCGGACCATTTCTTCTTCTCGCTGAGGGCGGTGGACAGGGTGACAACAATTGGTATCGCCCGCACTCCCACGACGACGATCGATCTTTGGTCGAGAAGTCCATACTTGAGAAGCCCAGAACGCACATGCCCATGGACGTCCACATGAGAGCGCCGAAGATGGCATACGAAATCCCTGGCTTCAACGTGGCGACCACGCCGAAAGTCTCCGAATCCCGTCGGAGCCCCGTCAGGTTCCAGAGCCGGTACTCGTCCCTCCCGCCGGCGGGCAGGTATAATCGATGAGGATGAGCGTTCCCCATCGTCCGGCACGAGCCCCGACCATGACACGCCTGGCACGAGGTTCGTATACGAACCTCGTGGTGCCCCCGGCGGGACTCGAACCCGCACGCCCGCAGGCAGCGACTTTTAAGGTCGCGGTGTCTACCGATTCCACCACGGAGGCCGGCCACTCCCGATCATCGGGAGCCAGGACAACTTAACACCTTCGACATCGGCGGCCGTGACCGGTTCCGAGGGCCGTCACTCGGCCGCGATGGCCCCGCGTCGCCGGGCCGGGATCGCCGACGAGCGCCCCGAGCAGGGCCCGGTGAATCGAGCAGATCCTCGATGCGACGGCAATCGGTGGGGGTGAAATGGTTGCGGGTGGTGGATGCGCTGCGATGTGGACGAACCGCGGGCGCTCGGGGGGTTGTCCCGTGGGCGCGAGTGTGCTTGGGTTGTGCGCGTCACAGCGCGGTGGCCGGGCGGTGCGCCGTCGAAGGACGAGCCGCTTACCGCTGCCGCGCGGATCCCTGAATCAGGCCCCGGGAGGCTCGTGATGATGTCCGCATACGCCCCTTACGGCGGTGACTCCTACGATGACGACGGCGGGGGCTATCCTGATTGGCCTCCTAATCTCAAGCTCAAGGCGGTTCAGGAGATCAAGGCCAAGGCGGAGGGGGTGGAGACCGATCTGACGACGGAGTGGAGGACGTCCAATCAGGCGATTCCCTCGGGCGGTGGCTCGGGTGATGTCAATCCGACCATCGTCGTGGGCGGTGAGACGCTGGAGAGTCTGAAGACGGCGCTGGACGACGACGTGTGGGACTCCCCGGCGGCCGAGGGCTACCGGGTCTGGATCACAGGTGGTATCGACGCGGTGGCCACCATGCTGAGCTGCATCGTCGAGGACCTGACCAGTGCCGAGAACGTTCAGCTGACCTATCCCGGGAAGAGGGCCGAACCGGGGTCGCCCGAGGCCACGTGGAGGCAGGCCCAGTGAGAGCCCGGGGAGGGGGCTCCGAAAGCGCGATGGGCTCGCGGGGGCCGCGGAGATTCGTGGAGACTATAGGGGATTGTCATGACGTTCGTGAAGTTCGATCCCGAGGGCGTGCAGGCGCTGATCAACAACCTGTACGCCTATGTCGAGGATACTGATGAGGGGCGCAGTGCGATCTACTGGGCCAGTGATGATCGTGATCACCCGGTGCCCACGGTCGAGGAGATGACGAGCGCCCCGGCCCTGTACTCGTGCGCTCCGGCGGACGGGGTGTCGGCGACCACGATGGGCAACGCCGCCGCGATCCTGCTGGAGGTCGCCGACGATCTCGCGGCCCGCCGCCGGGAGATCATCGATCTCAACAGCAGTGGCGTCACCGCCGCCGCGCCGGATGGTCGGCTGACCTACTACCTGCCCGACGACGCCGAGGACACCATCACCAACCTCCGCAGCTATAACACCGAGGCGGCCACCGCCGCCGGCGCCGACGCCGCCGCCCTGTCCCAGGCCAAGGATTCCGAGGACGGCACCGCCGACGACGGGCGCACCACCGACCAGATCCTGACCGACATCACCAACCACCAGGACAACCCCATCTACGGGGCCGCCTTCATCAAGGCCACCGGCGGGGCCCAGGCCTACCTGGACCTGGTCGAGGACCTCAACGACTACTACCGCGATGACTACGACGGCGATGACGCCGCGGGGCGTTTCACGGCCTCCACCGCGACGTTGGGGCGTGTGCTGGCCGCCGCGAGCCGGTCGGACTCGGGCGGCGAGTCTCTGGCCGAGGACCTCCACCGGGTGATCGAGGACAAGGGCGGGGCACCGGGCTACATGGTGGCGCTCAACATGATGCTGAGCGCGCCCGAGGCGGTCTACGGCACCGACTTCCTGATCGGCCTGGCCGGCAGGCTCGAGAGCCGCGACCCGAACTCGATGGTCCCGCCGACCATGCACTTCATCAACGGCCAGGCAGGCACCTCGGACCCCCTGACCGGAGTACTGACCGCCATGAGCAACAACACCGACGCGGCCTTGGAGTATCTCGCGCCGGCCAAGGACGGCAGCGTCGATGACGCCGGGAACTGGGTTCCCTCCCAGACCGCCACCGAGCGGTGGGAGCTGCTGACCAGCCGGGACTGGAACATCCAGCACCAGGACGCGGCCGAGGCCCTGAGCGCCGCGACCGCGGCGGCCTCCTCGTTCCGCAATCGTGCTCCCAGCGCGGATAACCCGGTGCCGGCGGACGCCGACGCGCGCGCCACCTGCGCATGCGGCCGGGCCATCACCTACTTCACCGGCGAGGCGTTCTCCAAGGACGACATCACCAACGCCATGAAGCAGAACCTGGCGGTCATGGCGGCCAACAGCCCCGAGGAGATCACCACCATCGCCGAAGGCGGCTCACTGAAGAAGAAAGACCAGGGACCCGGGCTCGCGAACTGGGGCGTTACCAAGGCCGACATCTCGACGCTGGTCTACCGGCTCAGCGATGACAAGGACGCCATGGCGACCCTGGCCACGGGCATGGGCGAGTTCCACCACGACCGAATCCAGGAGGCCATGACCGGCTCCGACGCCGGGGCGGAGAACCTGAAGAGCGAGTATCAGCAGGCGGCCGCGTCCTCGACCTACATCCGGTCCCTGTCGGAGTCGCGCTTCACCGACGACGGGGCCGAGGGCTCCGCCGAGCAGAAGGACACGGTGGGTACAGGCCTGTCGGTGCTGACCACGGTGGCGGCGGCCGGGGTGTCGGCCCTCAGCGACGGCGCGGCCGCCCCGCTGGCCTTCTCGGTGGGCTCGACCATCGCCAGGCCCCTGGCCGCCGACGCCATCACCGACGCGCTGGGAGCACCCGCGGGCGACGCGGTCGACGCCGCCACCTCCTCCAGGACACTACGGGCCCGGGCCTTCGCCGACGCCCTCAACCACGGCCTGCTGGACGGCGACAGCGACAACGGCGGCGCAGGGCCACCGAGACCGCCAAGGACCACGACTGGTACCACCAGGACACCGACGGCAACCCCGCCATCAACACGGCCGCCCTGACCAACGACCAGGCCCAGGACATGGTGACCTGGAAGGACCAGGACGTGAAAAACGAGGACGACCTCAAGGTGCTCGGTGAACTCGAGGACGGCATCACGAACGGAGACAGTCACGGAAAGACCCATGCGGAAAGCAGCAGTGACGACGGTGGTCCCCGCAAGGGATAACTCGCCTGTGCGAGCGGAAAGGATGCGGAGAAAGAGGATGAGGGAAACGGAGGACCCATGATGGCTCCTCGGCACGGACCCCGGCCGGTGCGGCGTCTCGTGACCGCGGTGGTGGCATGCGTGGCGCTGGCCCTGGGGCCGGCGGGATGCGCGCGCGGCAATGGGGCGGCGGAGGCCTCGCCATCGCCCACATTCCTGGACGAGCAGGCCGTGTGCGAGATCACCTCCACCGACGCGCTCCGGGAGGCCGTGTCCTTCTGGACCACCGGCTACGACTACTCCCACAGCAGCTACCCGAACAAGCCCGACCAGAACAGCTTCCAGTGCAGGATCAGGGGCTGGGAGCCCGACCGGGAGGACGACTCCAAGGTCAGCATGCTCTATATGCCCGGCGGCCGGCTGAACAATATCGGCGGGGAACGTCCTTTCACCGACCTGGACGGTGAGGGGCATGACCCCCTGGTCCTGGACGGCGTGGAGGGCCGAGGCTACATCTGGCTCAGCCGCCCCAACATCGATGGCGTCATTACGAGCGTCGATGCGGCCTGGCTCTACCCCGACAACCACGTCCTGGAGCTCCAGTACTTCATCAGGGGGAGGCCGGACCACGGCTACGACGACACCACCCTGGAAGGCGTACGCACCCTCATGACCACCATCATCCCCACCGTCCCCGAGACCGCCGCCGGACCCGACCAGCGCTACACCAAGGTACCGGCCGACCAATGAAATGACCCGAACCCCACGCACACGACCGCCGACACCCCGACCCGATCCGCACCCCCTACTCACCCTCCTCGCCATCCTGGCCCCCAGGCCGCCGCCCCGACCCCGGTGAGAGAACCTCATGATCCCAACCACGAAAAATCCACTCGACGCGCAGCGCGACAAGCCATTCCACTTCGTACTCATTCGTCTGGTCGCCATGGCGGCACTGGCGACCACAACATATTTTATACTCCGACTCGCTGGCATCAGTAAGGATTTTCCACCGCTCGACACGCTCTATTTTCCCTTCGTCAATATCGTCTGCGGCGCCGTTATCTGGCGTACGTTCCGGCGGTACGGCGTGTCGACATGGACGTATCTTGGTTTCGAGAAGCGTCGTCTCGGCAAGGACATCGCCTGGGGACTCCTGTGGTTGTTCGTCACCTATATCCCGATGATCATCACCCTGATGGGGTCGATGTATCTCATATTCGGCGCAGACATGTTCCAGAATTTTGAACAAGTATTCTCCAAATCCAGCCCGCAGCTGCCCGCCGGCGTGTTGCCGGCGATGAGCGTCTTCGGTGCAGTCATCTTCCTCGCGAACGCTCCGATCGAGGAGATCATCTACCGCGGTTGGCTCCAGAAAGGCTTGGTCGGGCGCTCCGGAATCACGACCGCCATCCTGATCCAGGGAGTGCTCTTCGGCTTGCAGCACATGATGTTCGCAGGCGACGTCCGCGGTATGGCCATCTACGGTTTCATGTTCACGGCCTGGGGCATCACCGCCGGCATCATCGTCCATAAGCAGAGACGTCTGGCGCCGATGGTGATCACCCACTGGATCGTCAATATCGCTTTCGGCGTCGGACCGATGCTGGTGCTCGGATTCATGGAAGCATGAGGAGGACGTGACCGATTCCGAGGCGTGCCCCTCACGCTGCTCCGGCACCAGTCGGACCACGTGCTCACGAAACTCCCGGTTGCCCTTCACGACGGTCGTGCCATGACCCGCATCTTTCGCCGAAGGCCTCCTCGATGAAGGGATCGACCAGCCCATGGTAGGCCTCCGGGGCGTCCCGCCGCACGCAGTGGCCGACGCCGTCGAGCAGCACCAAGCGCACGAGCGGGTTGGTCACCTCAGAGGGGTCCGGGGCCATGTCGCCGTGGCGGGGCGCGAGGTACAGCGTCGACACCATCAGCCGGTTGACTGCGCTGATGAGGTCGGCCTCACCAAGATAGGTCCCCTCGCGGATGTAGCGGCGGTCAACCTGCCCCTTGCATCCGGCCCACCCCTCGATCTCGGCATCACTCCACGAGGTCTCGCGCCGGATACGCTCCCGCTCGGCCGCGCCGCCGTCGGCGAACGCGTCCAGGAAGCGCTCCTGGTGCTCCACGAACCAGGGGTCCGGGGCCCAGTGCCCAGTGGGGCGCGCGACGTCCTCCAGGACCAGGGCCCGGACCAGGTCGGGCCGGGCAACGCTCGCCCGCAACGACACGAGCCCTCCCAGGCTGTGCGCTACGACGACCGGCGGCTCCGGGAAAGAGGAGAGCACCAGCTCAAGGTCCTCCTGCATGGTCTGCGGCGCCCGGCCCAGGAACTCGTCGTCCCAGCGCGGGGACGCCCCGTGCCCCCGCTGGTCCACCGCGAGGACGTGATACCGGGGAGACCAGCGAGCCACCGCGTCGGGCCAGGCGGCAGCCGACTCCGTCAGGCCGTGAACCAGGAGCAGGACCGGAGCCGTGGGATCACCCCACTCGTGCAGCGCAAGCATCGTCACCTCAACGAGTATAGGCGGGCGACATGCGCACGAACCTCGTGCACGCATTGACTCCGGCAGTATTTAGCTGCATTTATCGGCCCCGACGAGGACGACTCTCTTGAGGATCACGTCACTAGGCGCGACACGGGAGCGGAGCGCGGACGCCGGGCCCCGGCAGAAGCGAGTCATCCACGCCCGCTTCCGGTGGAACCAACACCCCACCGGCAAGCCCTGACCTGATGACGCAATTTCTAAGAAGAAGGCGACTGTTATGGGGCGCTGGTGGTGAAGGAGTTCGTTGATCGCGGTGAGTCCGCCCGCAGCGCCAACCGCCCCGAGCCGCAGAAGAGGCTCCGCTACCTCAAGGATGCCGGCGACGTTGACTACGTCATCGTCCACAAGCTCGACCGCCTGGCGCGCAACAGGGCGGACGATGTGAAGATCAACCGGGCCTTCGACGAGGCCAGTGTCCGCCTGATCTCCACCTCTGAGAATATCGACCAGTCCCCCGGCGGTATCCTGCTGCACGGCATCATGAGCTCCATCGACGAGTTCTACTCCCGCAACCTGGCCAACGGGGTCATCAAGGGCATGGGTGAGAAGGCCAGGAACGGCGAGACGCTGGGGAAGGCTCCGCTGGGGTACCGCAACTGGACTGCTGGGTGGTGTTTTTCGGACACTGCTTGTTTTGTGTTTCAGGCCGTCTTGGTCAGGCCCAGGAATTCACGTTCCGCCTCGTTGGGGACGCGATATCCTAGGATTGAGTGAAGGCGGACGTGATTGTATCTCAGCTCGATCCACGAGGCAATATCCTTGATCGCCCTGTCCTTCGCGGGATACACCATCCGCAGCCCCATCCACGCCGGACGCCCCAAGGACCACCTCACAACAACCACCTAAAAGTGCCAATAAGCCCCACCTACCACACCCTCAAACGCGAAGAGCCTCTTTCAGTCAAGCTCGCGCAGACTCGATACAGTGATGTAGACTATATCAAGTGTTCCCATCTCGGAAGCTTCTCGCCGTAAGCGACCTACATGTCGCTTACCCGGAGAACCAGCAACTTCTGGAGAGCATGGAGCCGACGACGGAGGACGATTGGCTGATCGTCGCCGGCGACGTCGCTGAGGACTTCTCCCAGGTTGAAAAGTCCTTGCTTTACTGTCTGCTCGATTCGCAAAGGTGATCTGGATGCCGGGCAACCACGAGTTGTGGACGACACCGAACGATGAGGTGCAGTTGCGTTGCGGGGCGAAGCCTGTTACCAGAAGTTGGTGGATGTGTGCCGAGCGCTGGGGGTGGTGACGTCCGAGGACCCATACCCGACGTGGCAGACAGCAACCGTGCCAGTGGTCGTCGCGCCGCTGTTCGTCCTATACGACTACGCCTTTCGCCCTGCAGGCACTTTCACGAAGGAAAAGGCACTCTCTGTTGCGGCGTCCGCTGGCGTCGTCTGCACTGACGAGTACTTCCTGCATCCAGATCCCTACCCCACCCGTGAGGACTGGTGTCGTGCGCGGCTCGCATACACGCGAAACCGGTTGGCCTGCCTCAACGGGGTACCCAACAGCGCTCGTCAATCACTGGCCACTACACTGTGAACCCATGCAGATCTTGCGTCACCCCGAGTTCGGTCTGTGGTACGGCACCGCCCAAACCGCACGGTGGCACATCGAGTACAACGCGAAGGTCGTGGTGTACGGACACCTGCACATCCCTCGCACCATCGAGCTCTCCGGCGTCCGCTTCGAGGACGTGTCGGTGGGATACCCGCGGCAGTGGAAAGCTCAGCAGACACGCAGCGACTGGTTGCATGAAGTGCTACCCGGTGTACCGAATCAAGGCTCCGAAGAGGCTTAGAATCCGACCGTAACGACGAGAGGGGACGACGTTGATCGAGGTTTCCGCCGAACAGGTGCTCGCATGGCGGCTGCACAGGCAGTACGTGGAGCCGTTGACGGACACAGGCCCTGTTGAGATCGTCGGACGGCTCTGCGGCGTACAGGCGCAGGTGGCATCCGCAGCTGAGACCGCTGTCGCCTTACGGCAACGCAACCCGCAACCTGAAGGGGTCAAGCGTGCCTACTCCGACCGCTCGCTCGTCAAGACGTGGGCAATGCGCGGAACGCTGCACGCGATGCGGTCCTCAGACGTAGCGGAGTACCTGTCGCTGCTGGCCGGCGCCCGTACGTGGACCAAGCCCTCCTGGTCACGGCACTTCGGTGCGACGCCAGAGGAGGTCGAGCAGCTGACGGAGTCTGTCGCCGACCTTCTCCACGGTCAGGTGCTGTCTCGCGATGAGCTCGTGAGCGAACTGGTTCAGGACAAACGGTTCAAGGGGATGGAAGAACAACTGCGCTCCGGGTGGGGTGCTCTGCTCAAGCCTCTCGCATGGCAGGGTGCCCTGTGCTACGGCCCGAGCCCGTCTTCGAAGGCGACATTCACTCACCCCGCCAGCCTTCTGAAGAACTGGAATGGGCTGCCGGATCCTGCGGAGGCAGCACCAGCGGTCATTAAGCGATACCTCTCCGCCTACGGCCCGGCGACCCCTAAGACCTTTGATGCGTGGCTTTCGCGTAACAGCAACAAGAAGTCAACGCTCAGGAGCTGGTTCGCCAGTCTTGGCGAACAGATCGTCGAGGTGAGGGTGGAGGGTGAGACACGGTATCTGCTCGCCGAGCATGAGGACGAGCTCGCGGCCACCCGGCCCAGCCGCGCAACCCACCTCCTCGGAGCATTCGACCAGTTCGTCCTTGGTCCCGGAACGAAGGACACTCACATGCTGGCGCATGAGCATCGCCCGCTGGTGAGCAAGGCTGCGGGCTGGATCGCTCCCGTCCTGACCCAGGGAGGGCGGATCAGCGGCGTCTGGGAGATGGATGATGGGAATCTTGTCGTTACCCCGTTTCCAGGTGAGCAGGCGCCGCCGTCCCAGGTGCTGGAGGATGCGGCTGCGCGGCTTACAGCGGTGCATGGTTCGGTGAAGGTGACGCCGCGGGTGGACTGACCCCGGACCTTTCCCAGTAGCCCCGCTTCTCGGGCAGTACGCGGCGGACACCGTTACGACTGCGAGTGACCGCTCTTGTGAGGCGACCTCAGGGAGTGTCGACGCAGGCGGTCTTGGCCGGCGAGGCCTTACCGTCCGAGCGCACCGCGGTGACCTCCAGGCAGGTGCGCGCCGGTTGGGCGTTGACGGTGACCTCGTTGGTGCGGGTGGAGTCCACCTCGGTCTCCTCGTCGGGCAGCTTGACCCGGTAGAGGTAGCTGCCGGTCCAGCCGGTCTCCGGCTCGCCCCAGGTGAACTTCACCGTGCCGTCCCCGAGCACCTCACCCTCGATGTCGCCGACCATCGGTACCGAGGCCTGCAACGGATTGGCGCCGGGCTGCGGGGCGATGGTGGCGACGGGGTTGTCAGTCTTCTTCCGTGTGTCCTGGTTCCGGGAGAAGACGATCGCGCCGATGACGGCCACTACCATGGCCAGGACCAGCAGGGCGGTCAGGACGGCCCGCATCCGGTTCGGGCGGCTCGACTCGCCGGCCTCCGAGGCCGACGACGAGTGCTCGTCCTCGCCGTCGGGATCGACCCGCATGGCGATGTGCTCACTGGTGACATCGACCTGGTTGAAGACCCCCATCTTCGTGGCGGTGTCGTTCTCGTCGGAGCTGGGACGCCGAGCGGACTTCGCGGCCTTGTCCGGCTCCTGGAACAGGTCGACGGTGGTGATCGGCAGATCGAGCTCGGCCTGGACCTGCTGGAGCGCCCGGGCGAAGGCCAGCGCCGTCGGGTAGCGCGAGTCCGGGTTCTTGTCCATCGCCACCGACAGCACGCGGTGCAACGACGGCGGGGCGTCCTGACGCCCCAGCGGCGGCAGGGGGTCCTTGACGATACGGCGCGAGAGCTCGTAGACGTCCGGGATGCCGTCGGTCTCGAAGGGGCTGCGCCCCGTGAGCATCGCGAAGGTGGTCGCGCCCAGGGAGTAGATGTCGGAGGCCGGATTGGCCGACCGCATCCCCACCAGCTGCTCGGGGGGAGCCCAGGGCACGCTCATCCCCCGCAGCTCCTCGGCCCCCTCCGGGCCGCTCATGGCGGAGATGCCGAAGTCGGAGAGCACCGGACGGCGGTAGGTGGTGAACAGGATGTTGGCGGGCTTGATGTCCCGGTGGACGATGCCGGCCCGGTGAGCGGTCTCCACCGCTCCGGCGATCTGAATCGCCGTGGACAGGGTCTCAGCGACATTGAGGGGACCCTGGCGCAAGATGGCGCCCAGCTGCGGCGGCGGGCAGTACTCCATGACCAGGAAGGGGTGGCCGTCGGCGGAGACGCCCGCGCCGT
>ERZ773008.272-NODE-272-length-36614-cov-49.844689_pt1 | contig 36614 bp, 36 predicted proteins | sample MGYA00580664_ERZ773008 | MGnify/ENA primary metagenome ERZ773008 (study PRJEB29015, sample SAMEA2738016) | human oral metagenome | biome: human oral; feature: human-associated habitat; material: dental | place: China | collected 2048 ...
TGCGACTGTAGAAAATGCGGATGCAGAACGTGTCTTCACTAACACTTATAAAGCACCAGTTCCACCGGCTCCAACAGCTACATCAGCAACACTTGAGTTTACGAAAGAATTGACTGGTCGTGCTTTGGTTGATGGTGAATTCCAATTTGAATTGTATGAAGGTACAAACAAACTTGATACAAAAACAAACCAAGGTGGAAAAGTAACATTTAATGCAATCAACTATGATGCAGAAGGTGTTCATACTTATACTGTAAAAGAAGTGAATGCTGGAGCAACTGGTATTACTTACGATACAGAAAAGACTGCAGTGGTAACAGTAACCAAAGATGCAGCAACAAATGCCTTGAAGGCAACTGTTGAATACCCAGCAGGTAGTGTCTTCACGAATAGCTTTAAAGCACCAGCAGTAGAAGCTACGATTGAAGCAACTAAGAAACTTGAAGGTAAAGAACTTGCGGCTGATGCCTATACTTTCGAATTGAAAGAGAAAGGCGCCGTTGTGGCAGAAGCTAAGAATACTGCTGAAGGTAAAGTAGCCTTTGTTCGTTCATTCGAAGAAGCAGGTACTTACACTTATACCTTGGTTGAAAAAGTTGGTACTGAAGAGGGTATTGAATACGATAAGACTGAGCACACTGTAAAAGTCACTGTAGTTGCGGATGGTCAAGGTCTCTTGACAGCAACTGTTTCGTATGGAGATGGTAAAGAAGTTGTATTTACAAATAAATACACTGTTCCAACACCAACGCCAGAACCAAATCCAAACCCAAATCCAAATCCAGCACCAAATCCAAATCCAGCACCAAATCCAAACCCAGCACCAAATCCAAATCCAACACCGGATCCAGATCCAAATAAACCAGGAGAAAAAGAGGAACCAAAACCAACACCTCCAGCTACGGAGACTAAAGGTAAAGCTGAACTTCCAAAAACAGGTGAAGCAACATCTATCTTCTCAGCAATTGGATTTGTAGTCTTGGCATTGAGTGGACTGGTATTCTTCGTAAAACGTAAAGCTTAAGCTTTCGTAGAAGAAACATGAAACTTGGTAAGTGAGAATTCTACTTCTCTCTTAAACTTGATAGAGAAAGTCTCTAGAAAATTCGTTTTCTAGGGTTTTTTTTGTTTTGAGACTATTAGTTTATATCACTCCACAAGACGTAAACTGTCTAATGAAGGTGGTTAAAGTTGAAGATCTCACGATATTTTATTTTACTCGTTCCCTTTTCCTTTAAAAAAATCAAAAATTTCGGTATAATAGTCAATTATACCGAAATCATTCTATAATCGTTGATACATAAGGGTTTTATGTATCGCTTTTTTAATTTTGTGGACTTTTTTAAGAACTTTTTATTTTTTCGAGGGCGGTTTCAAAGAATGAGACTGCTCTTTTTTGGTTTTCTTTTGATAAATGGCTGTAAGTGTCCATAGTTACAGATATTTTTGCATGGCCAAGCCGTGTCTGTATTTCCTTGTATGGCAGACCAGCATTAAGCAAGATACTAGCGTGAGTGTGTCGGAAAGCATGAAAGCCTAAATCAGTACAGTTAGCGTTTTTTAAGTGTTTATGTAGGCGATAATCAACCTTTCGAGTATTGACATAGTTGTCAAAGCTATCAGAGAATACTTTCTCATAGGTTAAGCCAATGTTTCTACCGTTTTCTGCTTGTCTCGCTCGGTAGAGACGAAGCATGAGCACTGTTTTATGATCGATATCTAAAACTCTATAGCTTGATTTTGTCTTAGGAGTGTTTACCTGGTTTAAAATATTGAGTGTTTTGTTAATATCGATCGTTCCGTTCTGCAGGTCAATATCAGACCACTCCAGGGCCAGACATTCACGGATACGAAGTCCAGTAGCTAGGAGCGTTTTATAAAGCACAGTATCATAGAAATTGACAAAGGTATTCTCCAGGTTATCGAGATAGGAGAGGAAGTTTTTAAGTTCCTGATCTTGAAAGTATTTAATTTCTTGTTTATCTCTAGTTATCTTTCTAGGAATGACAACATCACGAGCAGGGTTATTATCTAATGCTTGGATGGAAACCCCATACTGTAGAATACGTTTATTTAAGGCATGAAGATGATTGTATTCTTTATACCCCGTTCCGTCCTGATTGTACTCATCCGCCCACTTATTTACCTGAGTTTGGATAATAACAGGAGTAAGTTTATCTAGTTTGTAAGTACCAAATGAGGGCAAGAGGTAGTTATTTAAGCAACCTTTTATCTTAATCTGCGTATTAGTCTTTACGGTATACTGGTAGGTTTGCCAAAACAAGTCCACAAGTTCGCTATAGGTTGTTATATGTGAGCGTTGTTTCCGTGTAGAGCCGTTTTTCTCAAATTCTACCTTAACCTGGGTGGCTTTGTTTTTGAGTTCTTTCTTTGTTCGTGCTGATATAGTAGTCTTGACCTTCTTACCAGTTACAGAATCGATACCAAGATAGATACTAGAGCGGTAGACTGCTGATCCGTCTTTTTTTGTGTGTTGTGTAATTTTCATGGTTTTAACTCCTTTTCCATCAGCAGGCAAGCAATTAGAAAAGGTTTTGAGTTTGTGCCATGCGAGGAGTTACGAGAACTTCTTATTTTTACCGATATAATTGACCTTTTTCATAAAGAAGAGTTATTTAAGATAGATTGATAGACTTTAATAAAATGCTATTTTATATGTTGGACAAGAATACTAATCTATAAACCGTTATAAACCGCTATAAACCGCTATAAACTGCTATAAACTGCTATAAACTGCTATAAACCGCTATAAACTGCTATAAACCGCTATAAACTGCTATAAACCGCTATAAACCGCTATAAACTGCTATAAACTGCTATAAACCGCTATAAACCGCTATAAACTGCTATAAACCGCTATAAACTATTTATCTTTTAAAGTATAGTATTGTGTTGTATCTCTTCTACCGCTACCATGCCACTCTAGAATATCTAGATCTTCCGTTAGTCTTTTTAAAATCTTAAGAGTATATGGTCTACTTTTTTGTATTAATTCCATAACTTCAGAAGTAGTAATTTTAGTGTCACGGTAAGCTAACGTGACAACTTGCTTTTCAAGGGCATTTAGAGAGGAGAAGAGTTCAGGAGATAGTTTTTGGCGTAATTTATCTGAAATACGTAGTTGTCGATTTAAAATGTTATTTTCTAACATAAGTAACACGCTTGAATTATTAGGTTCAGAGTATTTAGGTTCATTTAAAAAGAAACTTTCCATCTCACTATAGATACGCTTTACTCCTTCATTCATTTCTTTTACCCAACCAAATTCAGATAGAATTCGTGCTATTTTTGGATTTCTAGAAAATCGTTCATTGAGTATATTTTGGATGGTAACTATATTTGGAAGTACACCTGGACTCCTTATTTCTAAGCGATCATCAAAAAGTGTTACGGTAATATGTTGTCCACGAATTGAGTAATTTCTATGGGTAACAGCATTTACAATACCTTCAAACCAAGCAAATTCAGGATATTCAGGCATCACTTGAAACCTTCCATCTTCAACCAAGTATTGAAAATCTCTGAGTTGATTTTTTACAAAATCGCGACTTTCTGTAATAATTTTAGGAATAGCTCCATCAAATGTTTGCTCTTTGACAACGTTAAAATCTTGTCCTGTTTTAGCAAAAGTATCGCTATATTTAATAACTCTTAGACGAGCTTGTGGGAGAAACGCTGACGGATTGCTACCAAACAGAAGAATAGCTGCATTTGTTAATTTACCATCTCTAAGAAGTCCACGGCTTTTTAAGACTTGTTCAATAGAAATATCAGGTAAACCAATTTTGTCTTTATAACTTTGGATTAATTCACTATCTATATCATCAATCGTTGCTCCTTCAACTATCTCATCTTCAAAATATCGTTGCCCTTTGTCATAAGTAAGTTGAAGTCGTTGTTCATGACTTAGGGAAACTGATTTATCTCCTTGTCTTAGAAATGTCTCATCATTTGTAGAGATAATAACGCGGTCAACCGAAGGATTCACTGAAATTAAAAGAACACAATCTTCCTCACCGCTTGAATTTATAACTGGAATAATTTTATCTGAAAATGATATAGGAGTTTGTTTAAGTTGGTATGGGATGCTTTGGAAGTCTTCAATGGGTTTTGCACGTAGGTCAGAGAAGCCTGTTACTTCCCCATCGTCTTCAATTCCAATAACTAGATGTCCACCTTCAGCATTTGCAAATGCAACGAGGTGCCTTAGAATATCTTTTGGTTTAATACGCGCACTTTTTCGATCAAAGTGTTGATCTTCAGGTGTAGATTTTAAATAGTTGATATCAAATATTTTTTCCATGTGTTTCCTTTCTGTTAATCAAACCTTCAAATTTCCTCCATTTTCGCGCATAGTAGCTGAAAATTAAGATATGTTGTATAAAGGTTTTAGATAATCTTCTCAAATACCATTGTAGCCTGGATACGGTCGCCACCGCCTAGTCCTTTGCTTCCGCCATTGGCGGTTGTGATTGTATGCAGGCGATAACCTTTTGAAGCTTGTTTATTGATAACATCTTCTAATTCTGTAAGGTTTCCTGATCCAGTGCCGAAAAACTTTTCTTTCAATGTTACCTGAAGGACAACGTAGTGTAGTCCATTTACTCCAGATGCAGTAGAAAAACTACCTTCTTGTTTTACAGTGTCAAAAAATCCCATGTGAGTACTCCTTGTTATTCATGTTTTTATTTGTTATTTATCTGACAACGATTTTAATAGGTTTAACACAATCTGTTTATCTTCTTCAGATAGAAAGATGAAGTTTACCAATAAATGAACTTCTTGAGGGTTTAATGTTCCAAGAGTAAATAGAAAATCATTAAGTTTTTGCTCTGCTTCATTAATAATCTTATCATCTGATAAGTATTTTTCTATATCATGCTTGCTTAACTCATTAAAATTTGGAACGAGACTTTTTAAAATTTCTTCACGATACCTATTTAGAAAATCTTCCCCTTTTAAAGTTAATAGATTCTCAGTACCATCAGCCATTTTTAATTCATAGTATGCTCTAAAAGCTTTAAAAAAAGCTTCATCTGAACCATCTTTTTGACTAAGTTCTTTTACTGTTTCAATAAAATTATCTTCATAGCCTAACAAATAAGAAACACTTACTCCAAATATATCTGCTAATTGCTGAGCTTTATCTTGCTTCAGAGAAACATTTTCAGCATTTTCCCATCTAGATATTGTTAATTTTTTTACACCGATTTCATTAGCCAATTGTTCTTGTGTCTTTCCGTGCTCTTGTCTAAGAGTCTTGATACGATTTTTCATAAATGCTATTACCTCAGTGTAATTATAGCATAAAATAAAAAAATATCAAAAAAGATAACAAAAAAGTTATTCTCTATTGACAAGTATCATTTATGATGCTATACTAACCATAAGTTATCAAAAATGATAACAAAAAGAAAGGAGAAATATCATTGCTTATTACCTCAACACAAGCAAAAGCAATTCGCCGAAAGCAAGCAGACAAAAAATTGACTGCAAAGCAAGCAGGCGAGGAAATCGGAGTTACACAAGTCACCTACAGAAAAATCCGAGACGGCGGCGAAGTAAAACCGAGCATTTACCAAAAAGCCATGCAGTGGCTTGCAGAAGACTATTAGAAAGGAGTCAACCAATCACTATTTTAGTTTATATTTACAGATTTCTTGTATGGTGCTTTAGCACTGAAGATTGATTTATCAGACTAGCTAGCTATTCGATAGAATAAGATGCTTGCTACCTATGGCAGTATCAAGGATTTATAACGGTTTTGTCTCCTATCTCAATTAGTAAATTCACATGGTACTGTCTTAAGTGGCAAGCATGAGCAAAAAAGCAGAAAGGAAACTTATTATTTAAGTGTAGAAATTTTAAGAATGGATAATAAAGTAGAATTTGAAACAATTACTAATAGCAAGGGTTTTCCGATTCCCAAGCATTTCAAGGATTTTAAAAAGTTAGTTGAGAAAGACAGGCAATTAGCCGAATATCTTTGCATGAACTACGAGTCCTTGGACAGTGAAGACCTGGGGGCATTTCTTGAGACAGTAGAGCAGGGACTCAGCTGGATTCTGGATCTTATCGAAAGTAAAGACTTGCTTTATAAACCCAAGTCAGGGAAAAAAGCATGAAAAAAGACAACAAAAAAAGTCACTTGCTCAAATTTTGGTCGAGGAGAGCAAGCAACTAGATGAATGGTATAGATATTTTTTCTATACCTTGATTATAGCATAGAAAGACAAGGTACACAATGAGAAAACAACATCAAGCAGTAAAATTCAAGGATATTGCTGAAAAATTGCCTGAACTAGAGGGCAAAAACTTAGAAGAAATTGCTGGAGTGCTAGGCTACCGTAACCTAGACAGTTGCAAGGTTAATCTTTACAATCTCAGACAAAACAAGCGACTAGGTTTTAAAGTAGAAAAAGGAGTTTACACTAAGTTTGAACTCTTGGACGATACTGTAAAAGAAGAACTGGAAGACAAGGAACTTGGGGAACGTGGTCGCTATTTGAAGAGTGTAGACCACTACAAGGCTATGTTAAATGCCTTTTCTATCGCCTTTGATAGCACGGTTAAGGCGGAAACCAGACAAAAAGCAGAACATGACGGACTGAAAGCCTTGGATAGGATTCCAGATAAATACTACGCCCTACTTTATGACATGATGGAGAGCTAGGGATGGAAGAAAAGACACATTTTGCTAGATTCATGCGTAGAGCTATGGAGTTAGCAAGACAATTACATAGCAAAGAAATCCAACGTGATGATTTTGATAGAGCCTGGAAAAGATTAGGCGATCAAATCGAAAACGAAACGAAGAAAAACTAAGAAAACCGAAGAGCAGGCAAGCAATTAGAAAAGGTTTTGAAAAACAAGTGCTGACACGGCGACTCTAAGCACTTGTTTAGCGAAAATGTGGGTGATTACCCACGAAACATCACTACAAACGTACGGTCACTTTGGGGCAATCGCCCAGCGTTTGGAGTGGTGCTAATCATGTATAGGAAACAACAAAAAAGGATAACAAAGTAAAAGATGACAATAACAAACTTAAAAATAAATACACAAGCAGACCTTGACAATCTAATGTCTGAGGTCAAAGCAGAAAATCCAAACCTATTCCAATTCATAAGTGATTTTATCAATAAAAAAGTATCCATAGAAGAAGTGGAAGCCTTTCTAAAAATGGAACATGAAATACAACAGTTATACATCAAGGATTACAAAGCGAGGACATAAGATGAATGAGTTAAATTTAACCAACACACAGGCACTTATCTTTACCGTGGTACTGATTGGCTTTCTTATTTACCTAAACCACCGAGACCGCAAAAAAGGCGCCCAAATTGAGCGAGAAAATAGACAGATGAAAGAAACACCTAGCGAGGATTTAAGTCCTTGCTACGGGCGATATATTCAGCTTGCAGGGATTAAACCGTGGGGGTGCTAGTATGTTTGAAAAAATGATTGAGGATCTAAAGTCGAATATTCTGGAATCAGTGGAACGGTATCTAAAGAATCATGAAAAAATCCCTCCAAAGAAGTTGAATTTGATTAGTAAAATGGAACTTAAGGAAGAGTTAAATATAGGGGATAAAACCCTGAGTAGCTGGGAACATGCAGGCTTACGGCAATATATTCCACCAATCGAGGATACTAGAAAGGCTTATTATAAAATTTCCGAAGTTCTCAAGTTCTTGGGGGTGGAAGAATGCGAGTGATCGAGTTGATTTTATCAGCTGACAAATTAGCATTATTTGGATTCTTAAAATCTACGCCTACCCAAGTTTGGAAGAATGGAAATCACTATAAGTTTGTATACTACGAGCCAATAGGTGAGGGAATGACGGATTTTCGTTACAAAGGCTTATATGTAGCTATCAGAGACGAAAAGAGTGATAGGGAAGGCTGGGAACTAGCTAGACCATTAGAAATTACCTTGGCTAGTTCTGAATTGCTAATGATCCTGAAGGATTTAGAAGTAAACAAGTTGACTGAGCAACGGCAGGGGCTTGGCGTGGAGCTGAAAGGGTGGATTTTTGACCTGATTTGTAATGGTATCTATACCAGGTATGAGACGGCTACACTAGTCCGCTTGCTATTTGTGAATGGATACAGTTTTAGTCAGTTAGTGGACTTGTTTTCTACTATCGTCAGACGGAAAGAATTGGCCAGTTATTTCCTAGAAGTAGCAACAAAATTCTATAAGGAGGTGGCTTTTGAATAGCAATGACATTGTAAGTAAAATCATTGAGGAAGAGCAGCAGCAAACGCCGCCTGACGTGGTGGACTTGACCCAAGCAAGGGAGACCGACGAGGATAATAATAGTCTGAATCTAACACCGAAAACCAAAGGGAAAGGCTTTGCGGTTACCTTGGACAATCTCAAGAAGATTTTAAGTGGAGATAGCAAGCTGAAGGGGGCGATACAGTACAATACATTCACTTATGAAATTGACGTGACAAAAGCAACAAAATTGAACGGTAGAACCTTAAGCGGAACCATTGACGACCTAATTATTAGAGAGATTAGGGCCTATATTGCTACAAAGTACAAGATAGATTATAAAAAAGGGGATATCGCTGATATTTTGGAGGTGGTGGCTGGTGAGCATAGCTACAACCCTTTAAAAGACTATCTGGAATCATGCGAAAGCGAATATAGAGAGTTAGTGAATCAGCGTGATCCCTTTGATATTCTGAGACATTATCTGAATATCAAGGATGACGAATATAACCGTATTATCATGGACTTGTTTTTCCGTGGAGCGGTTGCTAAGGTATTTGACCCCTCTATTAAGTTTGACTTTGTGCTGGACTTGACTGGAAGGCAGGGAGTAGGGAAAACCCAATTTTTTGAGGGACTATTCACTCACAAGTATTTTACAACCGTTGAAACTTTCACAGACAAAGACGATAAGGCTAGAATGGTTAGAAATTGGTGTGTATTTGATGATGAAATGGTGGCTAGTAAAAAGGCTAGTTTTTCAGAGTTGAAGAAGTTCATCACTGAAACCAAACTAGAGTATAGACCGCCTTATGCTTCCAGTGATAGACGACTACCCAAGAGTTTTATCATTGTTAGAGCAACTAATGACCATGATTATTTGAACGATCTAACAGGAGAAAGGCGCTTTCTTGTTGCTGAAGTACATAAGGATACCACTTATAAGGGCAGGAAGTGGACGGAAAAAGACCGTAGAGCCTTTTGGGGTGCTATGGTGGTGGCTTGGAAGTCAAGCAAGTCCTTGACGCTGACAGACGAGCAGGAGAACCTGGTAAATGAGGTAAGAAGTAGGTACAAATTTGCAGATGAAACTCTTGAGGATTTGGAGCGTTATTTAGCCTTGCCTTATCCCAAAAATATGTACCAGTATCCAATATCAGATCGGACAAGATACTATTATATCTATGACATGATGAACGAAGGATATTTTAGAAATAGCGAAGGTGGAACGGCGGAACTGGATACAGATAAATATGGTGAATTGGTAGATAGGAGCAAGATGACTATAAACCTATTTTTCCAAGAAGTCTATCTAACTGACAAAGCACCACCAAAGGATAAAGCAAAGGTTAAAAAGTATATGCAAAATAAAGAGGGATGGGAACACAAACGATCTTTGAAATTTGGAAAAAGCGTTAAACCTGGTTACTCAAAACATAAAAGGTAGTTAGGGTAGTCACTAACTCAAAAAATGACTACCTTTTAGAGGGGAGCTAGAGCCTTTAAACAAAAAGGATTTAGAAATGGGTAGTTTTTAAGTTTTTACTGACTACCCTATCAAACCCTTGATATTATTGACTTTTATATTAAAAAGTAGTTATTTTATATTATTTAAAGTATATAGAGTAAATAGAGTTAAGGTGTTTATTATTATTTTTTTTGAGCGAGAGGTGACTACCTGACTACGCATTCTATAAACCCTTGGGACTGTAAGGTGGAGGTGGTAGTCACTAGATACCCCAAAATGACTACCTTTTTGAAAATGATTATTTCTCAGTGATTGGATTTGATTTTTGGAGGTTATTTTAGCTATAAAATTCATGTGTATTTAACATAATGAAAAAATGTAAATTAAAAAATGCAAAATAGGCCTATCCCCTTGATACAAAAGGGATTGAGAAAACGGCTTGAATTTAACAGAATAGAAGATATGTTAAATATAACAGTTGTGAAATGAGGTAAAAATGTTAGAAAAACCAAGGATAAGAAACGAGACAGATAAACAGATAAAATTAACGACGTATACAAAAAATATTTAACAAAGAATTGGAGAAGAAAATGAATGTAATTGAAAAAAATAAAAAGAAACTAGAAGAAGTACGGAACAAACAAGCGAAAGAATTAGCTGAAATCAGAGATCATTTACCAATAATCGAATCTGAAATTAGTTCACAGTATGAAGAATTGGCTGCTGCTGAAGCCAACCTGGATGCTGAATCTTACACCGAAATTGAAGAAAAGATTTCCGTATTAAATAAAAAACGAGAAATGTACAAAAATCGTCTTAGTAGCATTGAAAATAAGAATTATATTTCTAAAGAACAGACGCAAAGTATTGAGGATGAAATCCGTGATTTTATGAAAAAAGAAGATGATAGATTATTTAAAAATGCTAGTAGTCTTCTTAAAGAACTTGAAGATCTTTATACAGAATGCAATAATTTAAGAAATGAAGCTGAGAACACAATCCGTGACTTACAAACAAACTTTACCACTAAAGACACTACAGGATTTAATTTTTATTCCTACGAAATCAAAGGCGACAATCTTCGTGATGCAATGAATTGCTTCAAGGAGTTTGAAGCGTATAAATTGATTTTAAACTACAATAAAAAATAATAAAATCTTCAATAGAAATATAAATGTATAAGAAACTCACAGCTGAGAGTAGGGGGGTGACCCCCTCCCCATAAAAAGAAAGGGCCCTCCCTAGATGAATACCCCCAAGGACAGACCGGACCGGAGTGGTCCTCACCGAGTTGCTTTTGAAAGGAATAAAAATATTATTCTCAAAACAAAAAATACTTGTGGGATTTGTGGGCTCCCCGTCGATAAATCATTGAAGTACCCACATCCTCTATCTCCGGTCATTGACCATGTTATTCCAATCAATCGCAACGGTCATCCGTCAGACATTCGTAACTTACAGCTTGCCCATTGGCAATGCAACAGACAGAAGTCTGACAAGCTTTACGCTGATGATAGATCAGCTAATGCTACTGTTGTAGGTAACAGGAACTTGCCACAGTCCAGGGACTGGACTAGGTATATAGCTTGATGATTCAATTAAGAAAATAAAAAACTTCTTTTGTAAAAAGAAAAATAAAAACATATTTAAAACTCGAAAAATAACAGATATGTGTGAAGTAAGTCCTAGCTAAAGTATAGGGGGGTATCCCCCTCCCACTAGGCGCTCGCGAGCTACACGCCATCACTGTACATTTTTTCTCGCGCCAAATCACAGAATTAAGAAATAATGACATAAAATGTTAGGGCTTAGAAATATAAAAAATGATATAATCGAGATGTGGTAATTATGTATGAAAAAAGATGAAATAAAAAAATATTTAGACACAGATCTTGAATTTAAGTATAATGGCCGAGGTGCTTGTTTCTTATCCAGCATTTGTGTAGTTGGTTATGATTATGAAGGTCATCAGTTTAATACGATTGATGAAGCTATGGAAGCTAAAGTTTTTGATGGTAAAAGTTTAGTGGATATATGGGATGAAGTTTTTCCACAAGTATCTTAAAATAAAAATATGGTCACATTATTGATTAAGATGATAGAAAGAGCCTGAATGATGTTAAATAACGACTTAATGGAATGCAATAAACCAAGTTCATCCGATGGAATGGATAAAGTTCTTATTTCAGAGTCTAATCTTGAAGGATACAGTGATTTTTACAAAAATAATGAAGAATCAAAAATTTGGTGGATTGATAAGATAGATTATAGAGGAGAGCTGTTGTTCAGTTTTGATCAGCAAAAAATTTATAACTTATTTCTTGATTATCCTCACAATATGACGGAAGAAGAAGTTAGAATTTTTGATAGAGAAAATCCTTTCTGGAGAGATTTTTTTCAATGAGTTAGGTAGTATGAAATGGAAGTAGACAACGCAGAGACAGCTAAAAGAGCATATCATTTTTTGAAGAGTTACAAGTCGCTGAAGAAGTTAGCCAATCTTAGAGATACTCCAGGCGCATTTGAAACCAAAGCTATGGAAATAGTCGAAATGATAGACTCTTATAGTAGTAGCCTAGACGGAAAGAAACGTGATATATTTTATAATTTATTTATTGCTTCCCAAAAACAAAAGCAGACTTTAAAAGAACTTTACAGATTACTGGATATTGGTAAAACAGAGTATGACCGTCTCAAAAGTGAAATCTTACTAGATTTTGCTCGTAGTTATCGAGAAGGAGCATTATTGACATATTACGATTGAAAACTACTGGTGGAATAAAAAGCCCCTAGAAACAAATCTAAGGGCTTTTTGACTGCTCGGTTTTATCAGCAATTTCAACTTTTAAAATTTCATTTTCAAATAACCTCGTCCATCGTAAACCTGTTTTAACAGATAAAGCATCATACTCTTCATCAAAAGCATCCTTATCTTCAAAAAGACAAATTCCCTCAAAGGTCTGGTTATCAACGTCTGTAATCGTTACAACTTTATTGTTAAACTTTCTAAGTTTCATTTTTTATTTTCCTGATTTTGTAGCACTATAGTTTGTTATATTATTGGAATCCCCTTAACGTAAGCTTCCTTAGCTTCTGCAAGAGTTATAGTATCATTATACTTCAATATTGGAGCTATTGCTAATGATTGAGAGAGTATTCCAGATATGCTATAATATTACCAGGGAATAAAAAAGCACGTTTGATCGTGCTAGTTTCTTGCCTGCTGAACTCGTCAATATTACGCCCTTTTCAGGGCTCTTTTTTGTGGACTTTTTTAGGAACTTTCAAGAAAAACTAAGGCGTCCTAATGTTGTAGTATTTTTAAAGAAAGTCAGTATTTTCAAGGCTTTGACCTTAAAAATTTGACTTATAGAGTGTTAAATGATAGTATAGTCAAAGATAGTCAAGGTTCAAAGAAGGAGTTTGATTTACTATGAGATTTAAAAATACATCAGATCATATCGAAGCCTATATCAAGGCGATTTTAGACCAGTCTGGTATCGTGGAATTGCAGCGGAGCCAGTTGGCAGATACCTTTCAGGTTGTGCCTAGTCAGATCAACTATGTCATCAAGACACGTTTTACTGAAAGCAGAGGTTACTTGGTTGAGAGCAAGCGTGGTGGCGGAGGCTACATTCGCATCGGACGGATTGAGTTTTCCAATCATCATGAGATGCTCCGCGATTTGCTTTATTCGATTGGTGAGCGAGTTAGTCAGGAGATTTATGAAGATATTCTCCAGCTTTTGGTGGAGCAGGATTTGATGACCAAGCAGGAGATGACCTTGCTGACTTCTGTAGCAACAGATCGTGTCCTAGGGGAAGAATCCTCAGTTGTCCGTGCCAATATGCTCCGACAGCTATTACAAGAGGTAGATAGAAAAGAGAAGTAAGATGAACTATTCAAAAGCATTGAATGAATGTATCGAAAGTGCCTATATGGTTGCGGGCCATTTTGGAGCTCGATATCTAGAGTCTTGGCATTTATTGATTGCCATGTCCAATCACAGTTACAGTGTGGCAGGTGCGACTCTAAATGATTATCCATACGAGATGGACCGTTTAGAAGAGGTTGCTTTAGAACTGACTGAAACGGACTATAGCCAAGACGAAACCTTTACGGAATTGCCCTTTTCCCATCGTTTTGAGGTTCTCTTTGCAGAAGCAGAGTATGTGGCCTCAGTGGTCCATGCTAAGGTGCTAGGGACAGAGCATGTCCTCTATGCGATTTTGCATGATGGCAATGCCTTGGCGACTCGCATCTTGGAGAGAGCAGGCTTCTCTTATGAAGACCAGAAAGATCAGGTCAGAATTGCTGCTCTTCGTCGCAATTTAGAGGAACGTGCTGGTTGGACAAGAGAAGACCTTAAGGCTTTGCGTCAACGCCATCGCACGGTAGCAGACAAGCAAAATTCCATGTCCAATATGATGGGCATGCCACAGAATCCAAGTGGCGGTCTAGAGGACTACACGCATGACCTGACGGAGCAAGCGCGATCTGGCAAGTTAGAGCCAGTTATCGGTCGTGACAAGGAAATCTCACGTATGATTCAGATTTTGAGTCGAAAGACCAAAAACAATCCGGTCTTGGTTGGAGATGCTGGTGTCGGGAAAACAGCTCTGGCCCTTGGCCTTGCCCAGCGTATTGCTAGTGGGAATGTACCTACGGAAATGGCCAAGATGCGCGTTTTGGAGCTTGATTTGATGAATGTTGTTGCAGGGACACGTTTCCGTGGAGATTTTGAAGAGCGTATGAACAATATCATCAAGGATATCGAGGAAGATGGCAAAGTGATCCTCTTTATCGATGAACTCCACACCATCATGGGTTCTGGTAGTGGTATTGACTCGACTCTAGATGCGGCCAATATCTTGAAGCCAGCCTTGGCACGTGGAACTTTGAGAACGGTTGGTGCAACTACTCAGGAAGAATACCAAAAACACATCGAAAAGGATGCTGCCCTTTCTCGTCGTTTTGCCAAAGTGACGATTGATGAGCCAAGTCTAGCTGATAGCATGACTATTTTGCAAGGTTTGAAGGCTACCTATGAGAAACACCACCGTGTGAAAATCACAGATGAAGCTGTCGAAACAGCTGTTAAGATGGCACATCGTTACCTGACCAGTCGTCACTTGCCAGACTCTGCTATCGACCTCTTGGATGAGGCAGCAGCAACTGTGCAAAACAAATCCAAGCATGTGAGAATGGACGAATCCGACTTGAGTCCAGCTGACAAGGCCTTGATGGATGGCAAGTGGAAACAAGCAGGCCAGCTAATCGCAAAAGAACAAGAATTGCCTGTCTATAAAGACTTGGTGACAGAATCCGATATTTTGACCACCTTGAGTCGCTTGTCAGGTATCCCAGTCCAAAAGCTGACGCAAACAGATGCTAAGAAGTACCTGAACTTGGAAGCAGAACTGCATAAACGCGTCATCGGACAAGATCAAGCTGTTTCAAGTATTAGCCGTGCCATTCGCCGTAATCAGTCAGGTATTCGTAGTCACAAGCGTCCGATTGGTTCCTTTATGTTCCTAGGGCCGACAGGAGTCGGTAAGACCGAATTGGCCAAGGCTCTGGCAGAAGTCCTCTTTGATGACGAATCAGCCCTTATTCGCTTTGATATGAGTGAGTATATGGAGAAATTTGCGGCTAGCCGTCTCAATGGAGCTCCTCCGGGTTATGTGGGCTACGAAGAAGGTGGGGAGTTGACTGAGAAGGTTCGCAACAAACCATACTCCGTTCTTCTATTTGACGAGGTAGAAAAGGCCCACCCAGATATCTTTAATGTTCTCTTGCAGGTTCTGGACGACGGCGTCTTGACAGATAGCAAGGGGCGCAAGGTTGATTTTTCAAATACCATTATCATCATGACGTCAAACCTTGGTGCGACGGCTCTTCGTGATGACAAGACGGTCGGCTTTGGGGCCAAGGACATTCGTTTTGACCAGGAAAATATGGAAAAACGAATCTTTGAAGAGTTGAAAAAAGCTTATCGACCAGAGTTTATCAACCGTATTGATGAAAAGTTGGTCTTCCATAGCTTAGATAGCGAACACATGCAGGAAATTGTCAAGATTATGGTGAAACCATTGATTGCTAGCCTCGCTGAGAAGGGCATCGACTTGAAACTGCAAGCTTCAGCGTTGAAGTTACTAGCAAGTCAAGGATATGATCCAGAAATGGGAGCTCGCCCACTTCGCAGAACCCTGCAAACAGAAGTGGAAGACAAGCTAGCAGAACTCCTTCTCAAGGGAGAACTAGTAGCAGGCAAGACCCTCAAGATAGGTGTTAAAGCTGGTCAATTAAAATTTGATATTGCTTAAAAATGGAGAGTCAGGAGCAATCCTGATTCTTTTTTGTATTTATTTTTATGAAACCAAAGGAAATAAGTTGACAATATGTAAATATTGGTTATAATAAGAATAGATATTAAGATTTGTATAGAATGAAAAAGAGCAGAGTTTCCTGAAATTTCCACCATTTCAATAGAGCCCTGTTTCTTTTTTTGCGTATGAAATGAAAATAATGTAAACCTAGCAAAAGAGTGAATTTTAGATAGGTTAAGAAGGGAAATAGATGAACATTTTAGTTGTAGATGATGAGGATATGATTAGAGAGGGGGTAGCTGCTTTTTTGAGAGAAGAAGGCTATCATGTTATTCTAGCAAAGGATGGGCAGGAGGCTTTGGAGAAATTTCATGAGTTCCCGATTCATCTGATGGTCTTGGATCTGATGTTACCGAAGCGGAGTGGATTTGAGGTGTTAAAAGAAATTAATGGAAATCATGATATTCCTGTAATAGTCTTAAGTGCGCTCGGAGATGAGGAAACTCAGATGCAGGTATTTGACCTTTATGCTGATGATCATGTGACAAAACCATTTTCACTGGTGCTCCTAGTCAAACGGATTCAAGCCTTGCTTAGGCGTTACTATGTTGTGGAGGATATTTGGCATTATCAAGATGTGACAGTGGATTTCACATCCTACCAAGCTCGAGTCAAGAACGAGGAGGTTGCAATTAAGCCGAAAGAATTGTTGGTTTTAAAATGTTTGATCCAACATAAGAACCAGGTCTTGAGTAGAGAGCAGATACTCGAGTCTATCTCAAATGATTTTGCAGATTTGCCTCTTGATAGAGTAGTTGATGTTTACATTCGAAATCTTCGTAAGAAGTTGGATCTGGATTGCATTGTAACAGTGAAAAATGTCGGATACAAAATTAGCTTATGATAAAAAATCCTAAATTATTAACCAAATCATTTTTAAGAAGTTTTTCGCTTTTAGGTGCAATTGCTTTGGTCATCCACATTGCCATCTATCTGACCTTTCCTTTTTATTACATTCAGCAAGAGGGTGAGAAGTTTAATGAGAGTGCGACTATTATGAGCAGGTACTTAGAAGGCAAAAATTTTCATGAACTGCCTAGTTTGCTGGAGTCCTATTCGAAATCTCTTCGCATCTCTGCCCATTTGAAAGATGACGTACTGGATAAGAGAATTTCCCTTGTGCACGACTTGGAAATAAAGGAAGGCAGCCCCACTAACTATATCGTAACGATTGACCGTCAGATTACGACAGCTGATGGTAAAAAGGTAACCATTCAATTTATTCAAGGTGTGGATATTTATAAAGAGGCAACACGGATTATGCTTCTCTATCTCCCTTATACCTTTTTAGCAACGCTTGTATTTGCCTTTCTCTTTTCCTACTTCTATACGAAACGTTTATTGGAGCCTCTCTTTTATATCTCAAAAGTTACAGGTAAGATGCAGGAGTTGGATCATGATATTCGCTTTGATGAAACGCGAAAGGATGAAGTTGGGGAAGTTGGAAAGCAAATCAATGATGTGTATGAAAACTTGCTGGCAGTCATTGATGAATCTGAGAGAAGAAATGAACGGATTATCAGGCTGCAAAAGCAGAAAGTTTCTTTTGTTCGTGGAGCGTCACATGAGTTGAAAACCCCTTTAGCCAGTCTTCGAATTATTCTAGAGAATATGCAGTACAATATTGGGGATTATAAAGACCACCCTAAGTATATAGCAAAGAGTATCGATCAAATTGATCAAATGAGTCACTTGCTTGAAGAAGTCTTGGAGTCCTCTAAGTTCCAAGAGTGGACAGAGTGTAGCGAGACCTTGATAGTCCAGACTGTTTTGACGGATGTTTTATCTCGCTATCAGGAATTAGCACACTCAAGAGGAATAGAAATTGAAAATCAATTGACAGATGATACCAGGGTCGTCATGAGCCTCAAGGCATTGGATAAGGTTCTGACAAACCTGATTAGTAATGCAATTAAATATTCAGATAAAAATGGGCGCGTAATCCTATCCGAGCAAGATGGCTATCTTTCTATCAAAAATACCTGCCAACCTCTTAATCAAGAAGAGTTGAATCATTTGTTTGATATTTTTTACCACTCTCAAGTTGTTACAGACAAGTCTGAAGGGTCTGGTTTGGGACTCTATATCGTGAATAACATCCTAGAAAGTTATCAAATGTCCTATAGTTTTCTCCCTTATGAACAGGGAATGGAATTTAAAATTTGCTTGCAAGCAGATTAGTTGTATAAAGCAAAAGAACGGAAATCTCTCCGTTCTTTTTTGTTAAAGTTCACATAGGTTTAACATGAGAATATTATTTTAAATATAGAAAAAAGAAAGGATACTGGTATGGTATTAGCGATTATTTTAGTAACCTTCCTCGTTCGATTGATTTTTTTAAAACGTTCGATGGAGAATGAAAAACGAATCCTTAGCAATGGCGGGAAAGAATTTGGAGTTGAGAATACAAAACGATTAACGATGGTTCATATTGTTTTTTATCTCTCTTGCTTCGTTGAAACACTGGTGCACAAGACAAATTTTGATGGCATGAGCATAGTTGGTTTAGTTTTGCTTATTTTTTCCATGTTGATGTTATTGCTGGTCATTCACTTGTTGGGAGATATTTGGACAGTTAAGCTAATGCTTGTCAATAACCACAAATATGTAGATCATCCTCTCTTTCGAATTGTGAAACATCCCAATTACTTTTTAAATATTCTCCCTGAGCTAGTTGGTTTAGCTTTGGTGAGTCATGCTTACGTAACTTTTATCTTTATTTTTCCTGTCTATGCGGTTATTCTTTATCAAAGAATAGCAGAAGAAGAGAAATTACTGCAAGAAGTTATCATTCCTAATGGAAGAATGAAAGGATAGCGAAAATAATATAGCAAATTTCATATACAATTCATATTGGCAGGATATACTGTAGTTAATTAAAATCGTGGAGGATATAGATATGTTTAAATCAAATCATGAACGAAGAATGCGTTATTCCATTCGTAAATTTAGTGTAGGAGTAGCTAGTGTACTAGTAGCTAGCTTCTTTATGGGGAGTGTTGCTCATGCTGGTGAGATGAGCTCGAGTGCACCCACAAATAGTGCTAAGGTCACTGAACAAACTTCATCTAAAGATAAGGCGGGAGAAAACAAAGAAACTTCTTCTGAAAATAATAAAAAAACAGAGCCAGCTAGAGAAACTTTGAAAGATGCAAAAGAAAAATTAATAAAAGAGCTAGCGGAAAGTGACCTTCCTGCAGATAAAAAAACAGCATATAAGCAGAAAATCGAACAGGCGAATGATACAGGAAGCTTGCTTTCGATAGATAATGATTTTCACCTAGACTTACTAGAACACCATGAAAAGCAGCATATGGAACAAGAAAGGAAGGAAAAAGAAAATCAATCGAAAGATGAAAACAAGGTAGTTCCTCCGACTAAGGAGAGCTCGGAACAGTCTCAAGATACTTCTACAAAAGAGAACACAGGTGCGGTCGCTGAAATTCAAAAACGTTTAAAAGAAGAAATTAGAAAAGGTACTCTACCAACTGAGCGGAAAGATTCCTTGATAAAAGAGATTGAGGGAGAAGATGACCGTGATAACCTAGAAACTTTGGAGAATAGTTATAGAGAGCTGGAAGATACTTTCAAAAAAATCAATGAAGAACTCGACCATCAAAAGAAATTGATTAGCGATATGGCAACTACAAAAGGTATCACCGAAGAGGATAAAAGTTCTTTAGTAGGCGAAATCAATAAAATCAAAGAGCGAGTTGTAAATGATTTTAAGAACGAGTCGGATAAATCACTCCAAACGATTAAACAAGAAGTTATTGCTGATCTAGGTAAGTTATTCAAATCTTACAAAGCCTACGTTGAAAAAGAAATTCAAAACTACGTCAATGAACAAGTGGACGAAAACATAAAGGAGAAAAAACTAAACAAAGAAGAAGCAAACGAGGATGCCACAATCAAACAGTTACGCGAGTTGGAAAAAAAGGCGCTTCAGCAACTCGATCAGGCCGCGAAAAACGAAGAGGTGCTGAAGGCTAAACACAGTCTTCTTGATGAGATTGCAAAACTCAAAACATCTAATGGCAATAAAGAGACAACGAAACCGAGAGACAAACGAAGTGCTAAGGAGACTGATCAGCAAGATTTGGCTAAACAAATTTCAGAAGCTAATCTATCGCTTTCTAATCACATGAGTGAGCTGTTGGATAGAACTAAAAAGGATCTGAAATCTGAGGACGAGTCTAAATTTGATGAATTAATTAAAAATGCCTTAGGAATTGTAAATAAATATAGATCAGAGCTTTCTAAAGCTCAAACAAAAGAGGAACTAGATCGGATTCTAGAAACAGCGAAGTCAGAGCTAAATGCTGCTGTGGAGGAATTCAAAAAAGGGTTAACGAAACCAACTGAGCCTCAAAGAAAGCCTGATATGGAAGGTCATATTCCTCCAACTAAAGATGGGAAATCTCAGACACCGACTGAAGAAACGAAAGAGATAGAATCTTTGAAGAATAAGGCTAAGGAAGAGCTAAAAAAACTAGAGCAAGCTTTGGCTGAAGTGAATAACTATCCAGAGTTACCAGAAAATAACAGTGATTATAAGGTGCAGAAAAAAGATATTTGGGAAGATTCTAAAAAGATTGCTCCTGATAAAATAAAAGCATTTAGAGAACAGTTAGAAAAAGGTTCATACACTGCCAAAACTCTCCAAACGTTTATAGATGATTTTATCTATTATCAAATCCATGCACAAATCGAAAAGATGACAAGACAAGTCGCTTTGTATCGAGAAAAATACGCGAAAATTCCTAGTCTAGAAAAAGAGTTTGAATCAGGTATCAAGCAAACATGGAATAAGAATTATGCTACCTTAGAAGGGAAATATCTAGCGGATTACTTTAAGAACGAATTTCTTCCATCCTTTAATAAGATTCAGCAGATTGTGGAACTTCAGAAGGCTATCAGTCAGCTTGAAGAAGAAATGAAGACAGTTCCAGATGGAGCTAAGTTAACAGGAGAAGCTGGTTCTGCTTATGAAAAGGTCAGAAATCGCGCAAGCGAAATCATTAAACAAGGGAAAGAGCTTCTAGAACAAGTAAATATTACAGAAAAGCAGCTAGATACTCAGATAGGAGAGCTTCAGAAGAGCTTATCTGAATTGAAGGTAGCGAAGGCCAACTTAGTGCCAAAGAAAGAAGATAAGAAAGAAATTCCAAAACCAGATTTGCAACCAAGTCCTCAACCAGAAGGCAAGAAACCACACACGCCGGCACAACCCGGTACTGAAAATCAGAAGCCATCTGCTCCAAAACCGGGTATGCAACCAAGCCCTCAACCAGAGGGTAAGAAACCACACACACCGGCACTACCAAAGACACATAAAATCTTTACAGCAGCAGATGGCAAGACGAAAGTTTCAGTAGTATTTGATAAACCTACAGATGCTGATAAGTTACATCTCAAGGAAGTAACGACGAAAGAGTTGGCTGATAAAATTGCTCGTAAAACAGGAGGAGGAACAGTTCGTGTGTTTGACTTATCTCTTTCTAAAGGAGGCAAGGAAACTCATGTCAATGGAGAACGAACTGTTCGGCTCGCGCTTGGGCAGACTGGTTCGGATGTTCAGGTCTATCACGTAAAGGAAAATGGCGACCTTGAGCGTATTCCTTCTAAAGTTGAAAATGGGCAAGTTGTTTTTAAAACGAACCACTTCAGTTTGTTTGCGATTAAGACACTTTCTAAGAATCAAAATGTCACTACACCTAAGCAGACTAAACCGTCTATCCAAGATAGTCAAACACAGATAGGAGAGAGACAAACTGGAAAATTCCAGAATAAAGAAGTTAATCATAAATCACTGGCTGCTGGAAATGAAACAGTGGCAAAAGGGAATCCTACATCAGCAACTGAGAAGAAATTGCCATCTACAGGAGTGGCGTCTAATCTAGTTCTTGAGATCATTGGTCTCCTTGGTTTGATTGGAACTTCATTCATCGCGATGAAAAGAAGAAAATAATGATTCAGTTTTTTAAAAATATCCACTTTCGATATTTAGCATTTGATTGGTTAACCATTGAAGATCCCAAAGATTTTACTTATAATTGGTATCTAATAATGATAAGTCATTTCATATAGAGATGAAACTAAGATATAAAAAGAGAAGGCTAGTGAACCACAAAAGTTAGAGTTTTTATGTTCAACTTTTGAGGGGCAGTATAAAGATGGCCTTCTCTTTTTTTGTTACCTTTTTATAAAAAGTAATAAAAAACTATTGACAAAATAAAAATATAGTATATAATAAAAACACAGAAAACAAAAATATTAAAAACTATAAAAAGGTAAAGCGTTTATGAAAAAGAAAACAGCAGTGGTATTTGGGACCTTTGCCCCTCTCCATCAAGGGCATATCGATCTGATTCAGCGAGCGAAGCGTCAGTGTGACCAGGTCTGGGTAGTCGTTTCAGGATACGAGGGAGACCGAGGTGAGCAGGTAGGTTTAAGTCTTCAAAAACGATTTCGCTATATTAGAGAGGCTTTTCGTGATGATGAGTTGACCTTTGTCTGCAAGTTAGATGAGACCAACCTTCCCCGTTACCCTATGGGCTGGCAGGAGTGGTTGGACCAGATGTTAGCGGAGATTTCCTATGATGAAACCCAGCAAGAACTGACTTTCTTTGTGGGAGAAGAAGACTACCAGCAAGAACTAGCTAATCGTGGCTTTGAGACCGTTTTGCAAGAAAGAAAGTTTGGTATCTCAGCGACTATGATTCGAGAAAATCCAAGCAAATATTGGAAATACATCGCTCAGCCCTTCCGTCGTCAGTTTACTAAGAAAGTGTTGATTATGGGAAGTGCCAGTAATGGGAAGACTACTTTAGCCAAGGATTTGGCAAGGTATTACGATGCGCCGGTCAGTCTCGAATACGCGCGCGAGTACCAGATCAAAAACAATGTCCGCGACGATGAATTGACTCCAAAGGATTACTACTATCTCCTTTTAGGGCAGTATGACCAAACCTCTAAGTTAATTGACAGTAATGCTAATCGAGGTCTAGTGATTGCTGACACCAACTCCTTAGTAACTAAGGGCTACTATGATTATTACATGGAGGCTGAGGATCAAGAGGACTTATCAGGAGAAACCTTTGACAATCTCTTTGTTTCGATCTTAGCTAAGGAAAAATGGGACTTGATTCTCTTTGTGCAACCTGTAGGCTCCTATGTCAATGACGGGTTTAGAGATATGACCATGGCAGAAGACCATATTCGCTACAGTTTTTCCAAGCATTTGGACCAGATGAGAGAGCGATATTTAATCACCGTTCCTTTAGTTTATCTAGCTGAGGATTATCTAGGAAATTATGAAGCAGCAAAAGTGGCTATCGATGCCATTTACCAAGCAGATTAGGAGAAAATTATGAAAACAGTAACTAAAAAAATCACACAATTTATCGAAAACTTTAAAAATGTCCATGCAGAAGCCCGCAAGATCGGTTTTGTAGGAATCATGCGCCTGCTCTGGAAAGATCTCTTTGTCGGCCGTAGTCTTTTCCAGTGGTTGTATCTCATCGCCTTGTCAAGTGTTCCCTTGATCTTAGAGTTCACACAAAATACAGAAAGCCATGATTGGCTGAGCTTGTTTGCATCTTGGACTGGGATTGTCTGTGTCATCCTAGTAGCAGAAGGTCGTGCAAGCAATTATCTCTTTGGAGCCATTAACTCGGCTATCTATTTGATTTTGGCCATGAATGCGACTTTTTATGGAGAAGTTTTGACGACTGTTTACTTCTTTGTCATGCAGCCGATTGGTCTCTATGCTTGGCTGTCCAATCGTATCAATGAACAGGAAAAGCCAGAAGAATCTCACTTTGAAGCTAAGAAATTATCTGTTATTGACTGGCTCAAGTACTTGGCCTTGACTGCTATTATCTGGATTGGCATGGGCTTGGCTTATCAAAGTATCCATAGCGCTCGCCCTTTCCGTGATAGTGTTACCGATGCGACCAATGGTGTTGGTCAGCTCTTGATGACACGTCTCTACCGTGAGCAATGGATTTTCTGGATTGCAACCAATCTCTTTAGTATTTATCTCTGGTGGGGTGAAAATATCCACATCCAAGGGATGTACTGGGTTTACACTCTCAATAGTCTAGTAGGTTGGTACCAATGGACCAAGGCAGTTCGTAAGGAGGCATAAAATGACGGACATAAAGATTCCAGAAGGGATGACGGAAAAAGAATATTTTGAAATTCATGCCAGTCAGGAAGAGTTTTTAGATTGGTACTACAAGCAGGAACTCCCTCAATACGAAAAACCAAGTGTGACGGTGGATATGGTAGCCTACTGTTTTGTCGAAGGAAAGATCAAGCTCTTATTAATTAGACGCAAGGCTCACCCTTATCAAAATTGTTTGGCTCTGGTTGGAGGCTTTATGGATAAGGGTGAAGATGCTGTGCATGCCTGTCAGCGCGAGGTGAGAGAAGAAGTCAATCTCGAGCTTCCTTTGGAAAAAATTGAGCAATTGATGACCGTATCGACCCCCGGTCGTGACCCCCGGGGCTGGACAGTGACCATTGCCCACTTGGTTTATTTGCCTAGTCGTGCATTAGAACTTGTTCAAGCAGGAGACGATGCCAAGGATGTGGTTTTTGTAGATGTCGATTTTCAGACAGGCAAATGCTACCTAGAGGGAGTGGAGTTGGAGGAACAAGCCTTCGCTTTTGACCATTATGCCATTATTCAAGAGTCTATCAAACGAATCCAAGGCCGTCTCGACTGGAATCCAACCTTCCTTTATCTGCTGGAGGAGGAGTTCACTGTCTACGAAGGAACTGAACTGGTCAATCTTATTAACCCCGGTCGCCCAATCGTCAGCAATAACTTTCTCGTAAAATACGGAGAATATGTAGAAGAAGTTGGACTCAAACGAGTGCCTAAAAAGAAACCAAGAAAAACCTATCGATTGAAATAAAAAACGAGGTCGGGAAAAGTTCCCGACCTCTTTATTTGCCTTTATTAGTTTGATTTGCTGTTGCGACTGTTTTAGGGATGGCTATCTTTCTTAGAATTACTCAACATGTGAGTAAAGAAGTCTTTGTATCTATACTTGAGATAGTTCTCATGTAAAAATAACAAAGCAATATAAACAATCAAAAAGATTGTAGTCAGATAAAACACATCAAATGCAGTTCGCGCATAGTGAGTGGCTGACTGATAAGAGCCAATAGCTCCCAAAATCAACCAAGGAAGATACTTGTAATACTTATTTAGCATAAGAATGCACCTCCTATATTCTATTTCAATGTTATTATATTCCTTTGCACTTAAAGTTGCAAGCGATTATACAAAAAATAAATTCAAATTTTTAATAGGAAAATCTCCTGTTTTTCTGTTTTATTACGAATAGAAGAGTAGGAGGAGAAAATGTAGTCAAATTATTTAAGATTTTTAAAATAGTTTAGATAAATTGTTGACATATTTAAATCACAATGTTACAATTAAGTTACAAAAAGATTTCTTTATATTTCTAAAATATTACAAAGGAGTAGAAAAATGAAAAAGAAAACCTATATCAAATTGATGGCAGCGACTGTATTGGCTTCTACCCTACTATTAGGAGCTTGTGGAAATAAAAAGGAAACAACTCAGGCAAGCAGTTCTGCTAAGACAAGCCAATCATCAAGCTCTAAAGTAGCTTCTGCTAACAAAGAAAGCAAGACTCAGAAATCCTCAAGTTCAGCTTCATCTGAAAAGACCAAGGCGTCTACTAACCAGTCTTCTGCAAGTGCAACACAATCACAAGCGGCACCTGCACCAGAACAAAAACAAGGCCAAGAAGTGTCTAATCAACAGGTAGCTAGCCAACAAACTCCTGCTCAGGTTCCTTCAGCCCAACAGACTTCCCAAGCCCAGTCTAACCAATCAAGCTATGATCCTACAACTGACCGCAAACTTCAAGATAAGCAAGCAGAGCAAAATAAACGCTACAAGGGTGTTTTAACCATGGTAGATGGTGATTTCTCAGCTGCAGCGGGCAACTGGAAGGGAGCCAATGGCGAAACTATCACAGTTTCATCAGGTGGTCAATTTACAGTAGAATCTGCTGATGGGAAAAAAGAAAATTACTCTATCAAGGGATATTCTTATACTCTTGACGATGGCAAGTATAATGCCAAAATTGGTGGAGGAAAAGTCATCCAAATTACAACAGGAGCGGATGGTAAGGTTTCCAGTGTTGCTTTGAATCAATAATAACCCTCAGTATTTGAATTTTTACAATCAAAAACCCGTAACCTTTAAGAGAGTTACGGGTTTTAAACTATTAAGCTTTATTCAACTGCAATAGAGCCTCAATCTCTGCTAGAGTGCTAGCTTGGGAAATGGCTCCACGGAGTTTGGCAGCGCCAGATGTTCCACGAAGATAGTGAGGAGCGAGGCCACGGAACTCACGAACTGCGACGTTTTCCCCTTTGAGGTTAATTAAGCGTTTCAAGTGTTCGTAGGCAATTTTCATCTTGTCTTCAAAGGTCAAATCAGGTAGGATCTCTCCTGTTTCAAAGTAGTGGTTGATTTGATTAAAGAGGTAGGGATTTCCCATGGAGGAAGATTATATCAGTTATATCTCGAAATAAAAAAGGATAAATTTAACTATAAAACTTGTCTTATTGAATGAAAAAATGGTAGAATAAACATCAATATCGATTGAAATATGGAGATTTAATGGAAATGAAGTCAAAAACATTTCGATTTTATTTAGTTTTGTTATTTATTTTCTTTCTTTACTTTTCATTTGCGGTGTATAATCGAACGTACAGTGGAATCACCGTAGATAAACATGATAATGAGTGGATAGTTAGACAAGTCCATAATCTGGGAAGCTTTGCGAATCATCAAGAGATAATAGGGTCATCTATTATACAAATAGACGGTCAGAATCCAGATAGTAATTTCTTATTATCTCGATTTTTAATTGTTGAACCGCTTCATTCTGTGACAGTATTAGATAGAGGAATTTCAAAGACTTTAATAATAGAATCTGGGAGATCAAGCCAAATTATCTTTCTTGTTTTATCAATCATTGCTTTTCTGATTCTACTGTTATTTTGCTCATACATAAAAGGAAGAAGTAGAGGAAAAACTGGGAAACGATATTTTTATTTTATTATTTATACTAGTCTGATGTTATTATCGATTATTCCATCAAGTATAGGAGATGTATTTGGTCGTAGTCTATTAATTTCATACTTGACTTTATTTCCATTATTCATGGATATCTTCATTAGAGTGTTAGTCTTGAAGATAAAAGGTTCAACCATTTCTAACTTTTCTCGTATTATACTGGGCTATTCACTCATCACTCAGCTTTTGTATGTTTATAATCTTATACAGCCCATTGATTTTTTGACCATCTTTTTTTCTAGGGGGGTATTTTATTTAGTATTTTTCTTTTTAGTTATTCTACTGTTAAAGATGCTTATAAATTACTCTCAGATAAGAGAAATGTTGCCAATTCATACCTTATTTTTAGCAGTTCTTGCCTTATTTCCTCTATTTTTTGGATATATTTTTCCGATTGGTAAGGAAGTTTCGTTTATTTATAGTATTCCTCTATTGTTGCTTATTTTGTTCTCTATTGTAAATAACTTGATACTAGAGCGAATGATATATGTTGCTTGGAAGTGGAACCCGTTCATATATAACTTGATATTTGCCATTTTTTTTACTAGTTTAATTATTCTTTTTAGTCTGTTATTAAGAGAATTTTCTCCAATTTTTTTCGTTCTTTACACTTTTCTTTTTTCGCTAGCTTTGTTACCTGAAATAAGGAAAATGATGTTGATTAGCCATAAGATGGAGGGAATCTTTAGTAGTTTTCATACTTTTGTAGCTACTGAATTGGAGAGGGAAGAAATTGCAACGTTTATACATGATACTACAATTCAGAAGGTTATTTATTATAAAAAGCAGTTAGAAATTAGTGAACAAATTAATAGGATAGCTTTATTAGAGATGTTGGATGATATTGTCTTTGAATTAAGAGATTTATGTTCCAATATCTATCCTTTAATGGTGCATGAATTAGGGTTGAAAGAATCTATTACTAGCATATTAAACCAATTCATGAAGATGGAAACTGTTTCGATTATGACAACTTTTTCAATAGATGAAGAAAAAGTTAATGATAAAGTGGGCACGTTTGTATTAAGGACAGTTAAAGAACTAGTAAATAATAGTATTCTTCATGGGAATGCTAGAGAAATTACTGTAGATTTATCTACAAAAGAAAAGATTTTATCAATTGAAGTTATAGATGATGGTATTTTTAAGGGAAACTATCAGTCTAATGAACATCATTTTGGTTTAAATAGAATTGTAGAGAAGGTTCATTTATTGGGGGGAACTGTTCAGATAAATATAGAACCTACAAGTGTGAGGATACGAATACCTATAGAAGGGAAGAAAAATGATTCGTTTGGTTTTGATTGATGATCACAGTTTAGTATTACAAGGATTGGAGAACTATTTTTTAAAGGAAGATGATTTTAAAATTGTTGGTTCCTATACAGAAGTAGCAGATTTACTTCTCTGTCTTATGAATGAAAAGGTAGATGTGCTAGTTATGGATTTTATGCTGAAAGGAGTAACGGCATTTGATGTTATTAGTCAAATAAATAGATTTCTGAATACAGTTCCCAAGATAGTTCTTTTGTCAGGGTTTTATGACACTTTGTTACATAAGAGAGCGATGGACTTTGGGATTCAAGCTTTTTTACCCAAAGAAAGTTCTTATTTGGATGTTAAAAGTGCAATTTATGCTGTTTATAAGGGCAATCATGTTATCCCAGATGGTTTGATAGAAAAGCAAGAAAATAATCTATTGACAGATACGGAGTTAAGTGTATTGGAACTTATTGTAAAAGAATATTCTAATGAAAAGATAGCAAATAGTTTATTTGTTAGCAGGAGAACAGTGGATACCCATGTTTCAAATATTTGTTCAAAGTTGGGAGTGACGAGTAGAGTTGGAGCTGTACGTGAGGCTATTCGATTAAATCTCGTATCTTTATAATTTTATCCTAAAAAGGCAAGAAGGTTTTCGTAAATTACGGATTCTTTCTTGTCTTTTTTTGTTTAATATAGAGTCAGTTTAATAGATTGGAGAAGGATATGCTAACAGTAGATTATTTACTTGGAGATAATAGAAATCGTTATTTTGGTAGAGGACATAAGAGAACGACTTATGAAGTTAAGTTGAAAAATATTTTAGAAGGGGTTGGGTCTCTTCATCAAGAAGGTTTGTGGTCTAGTAAACAATCTGAAATCATACAGCAGCACCTGAGTACATTAGATGGAATAGTATTAGCTCATTTATTTGGAAGTGAAATACTGAAAAGAATGGGAGTGAGCTTAAATCAGTATAGGTTAAGCCATTTTGAGATAAAGTCAGGAATAAAAGCTATAGAAGAATTAGTAAATTTAAAATTAGAATTACAAAATTTCAAAATGACGAACCAAGTGATTGAATTTGATTGCTTGGTAATGGATATGAAAGTTTGTTTAGGCTATCAATTATTAGAATGTATGGGAAATGTAGTTGCTATAGGAGAACAAGGTAGAGATTTTTTATCAACGCATTTAAGAGATAGACAACATGATATATACGATGTTGAGTTTTCAGATAGTAGTATATCTTGTAAAGCAGAGCAAGTATTGATCAAAGATATTGAATATAGTGGTGTAGGTAGTCTAGAACAGAATTATTATAGTTTGTTAGAGCTTCTGATTATTTTTTCTCAAATGGCAGAGATGTTAGCCTACCATATCGAAGAGATATCTCGAGAGGAGAGCAATACCATGTGGATGAAGCAAGTAAGTGCAGACTTGGATTCACCAATTTTAAACGGAGTAGTGGAGCTTAGTGGTAGTGTTTCAAAAAATAGATTGTTAAAAATTAGAGAAGAACATTGGAAAGTCTACGAAATGTCCGGATATGATATAGATCATAAGGTAGTCTTTAAAAGTAAAATAGCTCAAAAATTACCTGATGGAGGGGGACAGTGATGGGAAATAGAGAATTAAGGTTAGTCATATCAGGCACTTATTCTACAGGTAAGACAACAACTGCTACAGCTCTTTCGATTGCAACGGGACTTCCCTTAATTGACGCTTTATCTGCGAGGGAAATTTTGACAGATTTATATCCTGGCAGAAGATTTCAGGATATGTCATCAACTGAATTAATGGCACTAGGGCTAAAGCGTTTTGAAGAGAGAATTCGTACGGAAGGAATTTTATACAAGGAACATGGAAGTTTTCTATCAGATGGTTCAGTATTGAATGAATGGATTTACGGGACTGTTCGAATGAGAGTAGGAATTAATCCAGGCTCAGCATTCGTTCATCGATTGATGAAATCTATTTTAGGTATTCCTGGTCGAACATTTTTCAAAAAATATTTGACTGCTTATGGAGTTGTCTCTAAGAATCATGCGAAATTGTGGTATACAGATGTTGTCCATCTACCAGTAGAGTTTGAAATGGATCCAGATGGGCATAGACCAGTATCTGAAGAGTATCGAAATTTATCAGATGAGGAATTATATGAAGCTTATAGGAATTTGGGCCTGACTCCTTATTGTGTAAAAGGTAGTCAGAAAGAACGGTTAAATCAGATCATTCAACATTATAAGTTGCCAATAATTGTTCCAGTAGATGAGGCTATTTCCTTAGCTGAAAAGGTTATACGAGAAAACAGGGAAGCAGTATCTAAACGTATCATAGAGCAGTATGAAGAGCCTACATTAAAGGAAAAAATAAAATTTATGACAAGATATTAGGAGTATGTATGATTCAGTTTCAAAATGTTAGTAAGATTTATAAGGTGGGGGAGCAAGAAGTTCGTGCTTTAGATCAAGTTAGTTTTTCCATTGAGAAAGGGAAATTTACAGTTATTTTAGGTCCATCAGGTTCAGGGAAAAGTACGTTGCTAAATTTACTTGGGGGGATGGATCGTGCGACATCTGGAACCTTTATATTTGACGAGGAACTAGTAACAAAGTTTACGGATAAGGAGTTATCTGCTTATCGAAAAGATAAGATTGGTTTTGTTTTTCAATTTTATAATTTAGTTCCAAGTTTAACAGCCAAGGAGAATATAGGTATTGCAGCCAATTTAGTGAAAAACAATAAAGAAATTGATATGTATTTAGATCAAGTTGGTTTACTTCATAGAAAAAATAATTTTCCTAATCAACTTTCTGGAGGTGAAATGCAACGTGTATCAATTGCAAGGGCATTGGCTAAAGAGCCTAGTCTATTATTGTGTGATGAACCTACAGGAGCGTTAGATTCAAAGACAGGTGATAGTATTTTAACTTTATTGAAGGAAGTTTCTAGAAATGAGAATGCTGCAGTTGTAATGGTTACACACAATAGAGAGTTTGCTAAATTTGCAGATCGAGTTATATATTTGAAAGATGGAAGTATTGAAAAAATAGAGAATAATGAAGAGGTGTTGGGATGAGGTATCTTCATATAAAATTATTAAGAGATCTCCGGCAAAATTGGCAACAATTTTTCTCTGTTTTTCTGATGTCTCTACTAAGTGTATTAATCTTTGTAGGTCTACAAGGAGCTTGGCATGGACTTGAAAAGAGTCTAGAGAGTTATTTGAAACAATCTGAACTTCCTGTTGTTTGGGTTCAAGCGAGACAAATTGATGAATCAAAAATTAAGCAGGTTGAGCTATTATCTTCTGTTGAAAAAGTTATCAGTAAAAAGAAAGGATTTGCTAATATTGTTCGTTTAGACAAGACTGACGGACGAATCAATCTTGAAACGATTACAGATAATCAACTGGTTACAGTAACAGAAGGAAGTCCTTTTTCTGAAGGAAAACAAGATTCGATTTGGATTGATGGGAATTATGCTAAGAAGAATCAATTACAGATTGGAGATCTAATTTCTATTTCATCAAGGGGGAAACAGATAGATTTAGAAATTGTAGGATTTGTTCAGGCAACAGATAAGATTTATTTTACAGGTAGTATGGAATATATAGCTCCAAATCCTGACAATGATGCCTATGGTTATATTGCAGATAATGAAATTGCAAAAGGAATTCTGGGTTTATCGTCAGATAATGCCTTAGAAATTTATGGCTCTAAGATAGACTTGCGAGGAGATTTAGAATCTATTTTTGGGGGCGATTTAGTTTCTTATCAAGATCAAAAAAGTTTAACTGAAATATCAGAAGCTACCGATCGAGTTGGGCAAATTAGAAACTTATCTTACTTATTTTCTTTTATCTTTATTTTGTTAGCTATTTTGGCTATGTTTACAACCATTCAGCGTTTGATTGATGGCCAAACAAAAGAGATTGCTGTATTAAAGGCTTTAGGTTTTTCAAATCAGGCTATCAGTTTACATTATATTTTATTTGGCTTAGTAGTAAGTTTATTAGGAAGTTTCGCAGGCTTTGCTATTTCTCCCTTGATGTCATGGTTTGTACTAGAAACTCAAAAGTCAATGTTTACACTTCCAAATTGGCAAATTTCTTATTCATCTTCATCAATAGTCGTTGGTATTGTAGTCATTATTATTTGTATTTTAGCTGCCTATTTAGCTTCTAGAGAGTCAGCTAGAGGCTTACCAGCAATATTTTTAAGAGGTAAAGAAAAAGTTGCTAAATCTGTCTTTGTGGAAAGATTTTCCTCTATCTGGCAACGAATTTCTTATCCTTCAAGATGGGCAATTCGGGATGCCTCGTTTAATCGTATTCGAGTTTTGATGGGAATTGTGGGAGTTGCAGGAAGTATGATGTTACTGATTGCTGGAATTGGTATGCCTGTGTCCATGAATCATCTTGTTGATAAGGCATATAATGAAGATTTTTCTTACTCAAAACGACTGACCGTGGCGGATTACTCTACTTCTAAGTCTAAATATGGTGGGCAAGGTGTACAAATTTCACAAGCACATTTTAGTCCAGATGATGGATACAATCGTTTATTGATTATATTTGATGATGGAGATATGATCCAAGCAAAAACAGAGAGTGATGAATCTTTGAAAGATGATGGTGTGTATGTGACTAGATCATTTGCTCGTTTAGCAGGTATTAAAGTCAGAGATTTCTTAACTGTAACTCCTTATCAAGATGGTCATACTTACAAGTTTGAAGTAAAAGGGATTGTCACAAGTGAAACAAATCAAGGGGCTTATCTTCATGCTAGAACCTTTGAAAAAGCAGGGGGAAATTTTACTCCCCATACTTTATTAGTCGGGTCAGAGGTGGATCAAGATACTATTAAGCAAGACAAAGGTGTTCTATCTGTCATTGAAAAAGAAAGCCAAGAAAAAAATGCCTATGATTTTGTAGCTAGTTTAATGAGTGTATTTTTAATGATTATTGGCTTTGCTTTATTGCTTGTTATTATTGTTCTCTATAATCTGGGTTCTTTAAACTTTATAGAGAGAATGAGAGACTATGCTACATTACAAGTATTAGGGTTTTCTAATCAATATCTACAGATGGTAACACTTTTTGAGACCATATTAACTACTTTTATTGGGTGGCTAGTAGGAATTCCTTTAGGCATATGGTTTTTGAAGGAATATGTAGCAACATTTTCGACGATTCGAATTGAGTATACCGCTTATGTCAGTATGTATGTCCTTGCTTCTTCTACGTTATTGGTTTGGTTTACATCTTTAGGGACTGCTTATTTTATTAGTCTTCGTATGAGAAAGATTGACATGATTAGTGCTCTAAAGGGGGTAGACTAGTATGGTCAGTTCTGAGTGAATCTATAGACATTTATGAATAATTGTTAATCATCAGTTCTAATACTCAATGAAAATCAAAGAGCAAACTAGGAAGCTAGCCGCAGGCTGTACTTAAGTACGGCAAGGTGAAGCTGACGTGGTTTGAATTTGATTTTCGAAGAGTATAAAATGATTTTACTGCTTATATTATACCATATGGGAAGAGATTAAAAAACTAGCAGCGGAGTTCCTGCTAGTTTCTTTCATTTCAAGTTATTCCTTATCCTCTGGTTTTGCGAGCCACTGGGCTACATCCATCAACTTGTCAGCAAGCAGTACTTTCCCGAAACCTACTAGAGCATTGTCGTCTTTTTTCATGTTCTTCAGGACTTTGACGCTTTGCATCACGAAAAAGTAATTCCCGTAAGTCTTTGCTAGAATTTTAATGAATCCCATATTACTCTCCTTCGATGATTTCGACCTCTTTTCGGATAGTATCAACGTCTCTTTGATATTGCACTTCATTGTAGTTGACTAGCTTGGACAATTCCTGTTGCAATCTTTCTCCCATCGGTTTCATGGTCGCAAAGGTTAAGCCACCAGAAATGACTCCACCTAGGATAGGAATCACTTTTCCCATTCCTTTGGCTAAACCTCCTTTTGTCAGATTGACAAAGCTCATAACCGCGAGCGAGGGGCCGATCCTTATGCTCACACAGGGAAGGAAGTGCACCTAGCGCCACATCCGCGTAGCACTAGGCCCACATCCAGGTACGCCCTCATCAGTATCTAGGTTGACCATCCCGGCATCCGGGTTGCACCTACCTGGTTCTTGGTACTACTAGCCCCTAGGTCCGCACGCAAAATTGAAGATAAAGGTTGCATCTGACCTAGATCAGAGTTGCACCTGTAGCGATAGAGGTTATACCTGCGCAGATAGAGGTTGTACCTATGCCTAGATAAGCGCGAGAAAACGTAGATAGTGGTTGTACCTGTCGAGATACAGGTTAACCCTATCGACATCCAAGTTAACCCTGCGTACATCTTGGTACTACTAGAGCTAGTTCTTGGTACTACCAGAGGCTAGGTCCACACGCAATATCAGAGATAGAGGTTGCACCTATCGACATCCAGGTTAACCATGCCTAGATCATGGTTGCACTAGACATAGTTCAGGGGTGCACTAGCGGACATCTAGGTACTACTAGGGCGAGTTCCTACTGGCAATAGTGGGGATACGCACGACGCTACCATGGTTCCGCACGGGTGAGTGGTAGATTACGACGGCAAGCGCCCCAGGGTGGCATAACTGGACAAACCCCGATAAAACACCCCACTTTCGCTTCCCGTCCCGTCAGGCCAACAGCCCTCACGCACCCTCCCCAGACGCGCCCGCAGTGCCCCGTCTCCCCCTCAATCTGCGACCCTCCGACCGCTCGAAGTGATGAAAATTGTTGATCGTGAAATGATGGTTTCAGGCATCGTTTTACGTCCACGCGCACCTCCAAACCGGCGGTGAACCCTTCCAGGAGGCCCAAAACGCCGCCAGCAAAAGCGCGTGGACAAAAAACGATGGTTTTTCCCACATCGACGATCACCCCCCTCAATCAGGGGCCAGAAGGAGAGCATTGTGGCGAGGTTCTACACGCAACTAACGAGGCTTGTCTCAAACGCGCATACCCTGTCCGCCGACGCGCAAACCCTCATCAACCGCACCGTCGTCTACATCAGGGGAGCGTCCTACCGGCAAACCCGCCTCTACCCGCAGGCAATCCGGCTCCGTATCCCCGGCACTCCCGATGGGGCGCTCGCCCATAAAGGCATGAGCTACGAGGAGATCGGCAAGCACCTCAACCGCAAAGAGACAACCGTGCGCATCGAAGTCGAAAAAGGACTGCGCGAAGTCGAAGCTCGCCTCGGGAAGAACTTCCTCACCCTCATCACCACCGACACCCCCGATTCTCTCGCAGCCGCAGCCCGCACCCTCGACCGAGCCGTCGCCCGCGACACCGGCACCGGGAGCCTCGAGGACTACTTCGACTCCGAGTTCATCGCCCAGCTCAAAGCAGCGACCAACGGCGTACCCCCCACATCCTCGCCAGACATCGAAGCACTCCAGCAGACCCTCGCCTACGTCATGCAGTTCTCGAAGGCCCGCATCCACGATGAACTCCACGCACTCGACGCACCCACACTCGCCTACGTCGCCGCACTCATCACCGGCACCGGCGGCAACTCGAACGACCAGTACATGTTCGCCCAGAAGCTCCGAAATGAGGCTCGCCGATGACGAATCCACAGACCCAAGCCCGACAGGCACTCCCCTACAAGAAGCAGTGGGAGACCCTACTCCACGCTGAGAAGCGACCCCACAAGCGCGCCACCCTCACCCGCGAGGGAGACACGACGACGATCACTGTCTCCACGGAGCCGAAGCTCACCGACGCGCAGACCGTCACCGCCTACATGAGCGGTCTCGCCCACTGGGCCCGCACCACCCCCACCCCGCGAGCGCTCATCACGCCCCCGGTCGCGCACGTGAAGAACCGACGCATCTTCCAGCCGCTCGCGCTCCTCCTCTGGCAGCTCAACAACCCCGACATCGACATCGACACGACGAACGCGACCTACAGGGACATCGACTACGTGCTCTGGCAGGGAGTCACCCGCGAGCTCGACACGTTCCGCCCGGCCACCGTCGAAGAGAAACGCGCCGCCGCCTGGTTCACCACCGGCAGCGTCGTCGTGCGCCCCGGCGACGGCGGCGCGCCGATCAGCGCGCCGATAGGC
>ERZ773008.274-NODE-274-length-36558-cov-3.881051_pt1 | contig 36558 bp, 51 predicted proteins | sample MGYA00580664_ERZ773008 | MGnify/ENA primary metagenome ERZ773008 (study PRJEB29015, sample SAMEA2738016) | human oral metagenome | biome: human oral; feature: human-associated habitat; material: dental | place: China | collected 2048 ...
ATCCTTAAAAAGTAAAGCCTTAAATTCTTATCCCAATAAAATCTGTCAATAATATCTTCAAAGTATGTTTCAGGTTTATACGAGTTTTTCATATCCATGTAAGGAATGGAAAATTCTTTAAATTTATAGTAATTAATGAATTTCATTTTATTAATAGCTTTATTCTCATCTTTAAATTGCATTCCTCTACTTTTAAGAAGTTCAATCTGCTCTTCGTATGTTAAATGAGTACCGCAATATTCAATTTTCATTATTTTCTCCTTAAAAATGAAAACCCCTACGTAGGCCGGAACCTTGCATCATTTAAGATACTGTAGGGGTATTGATATAATTTATTATACCCTGGAAAGGTTTAATTGTCAATAATTTTTTATCGGCCGTATTTATTTCCTTAAAATTATTTTGTCAAGTTAGACAGCTTACTATATTCCATCCAAATTAATAGGAAGTTCTTCTGGGATATATGGTTTTGGTATATTAATGTCATTAAAGTCAATATTTATTTTTTATCTCCTAAAACAATAGTTTTGTAATTTTTTTTATTTTTTTACACAACTTTTTATAGATTTATTATCTCGAGATTTCTTATTTTTATAGATTTACTGTCTCGAGATTAGTATTCTTCAAATCCGTTATAGAATTCACATGAAATTATTTCAAAATTACCTTCGTCAACTACAGGATATTCATAGCAACATTCAGGGTATTCTCTGTATTTAATAGAAAATTCATTTCCGTCACTGTCTTCACCGCTTATCCAGTGTGTCACTTTTTGTCCCATAGAGTCGTCACGATAAATTGATGTATCAGCATCAGAGTCGTATCTCACTTCAGATAAATTTACTTCAAAAATTTCTTCAGTATCCAAATTTTTTAATGTTAAATTTTTAATAGACATTGTAATTGTTTCCTCCTTTCTTTTTATTTTGATTCACAGGCAATCCCGTCATTATCTCTGTCAAGATTTGGACTGTATCCTGGTTCTCCTCTTTTCATATCTGAATACCCTGCAGCTCTTGCATCCTTACAGCTTCTAAACTTAACAGCTGAACTTCCGGAAGTCTTTTTAACTTTTTTCTTTACTGCTCCTGTCATAGGGAGCGATAGAATAACCCATCCTAATAAAATTGCCAATAATACTTTTCTACTTTTCATAAACTTTTCCTCCTATATTTTAAATTTTTGTTGCATAACTTTTTATTTATAAATATTTTTTTAACTCATTCAGCGTGATATTTTTTTTAGCTTTGGGTAACTACAAAACGGCAAATTGAAATTAAAACAGTCATGTTGGAATCTACAATTAGATTTGGTGCCGAATTATCAAAAGGTAAAAATATAGGACTCATAACACCTTGTGCATATTTTAATCTACCAATATAATATCTATTAAAGTTATAGCTATAAACGAGTACTATTAGATTATTATTTTTAATATCAGTCATATCATATTGTAACAAGCTTGAATCTGTAAATCTGTCAAAAATAAAAACAGTTTTCACGTCAATAAAAGTTTTTTCAGAAGACATAAAATTGTAGGTATATCTTATTTTGTCATAGCCATCAATAAAATCAGTGATACCAAAACTAGAATCTGGGAATCCTGATTGTATTCGAGTTAAAGCTCCTGAATGATTCAAAGTATGAAGTGCACTGTTTTGGTTTTTGGTGTTCACTCCATATACTATACTTTCTACACTAGTACCCAGTATATTAGCCACAGCTCCTACTTTAGATATGCCAGGATCTATTTCATTCCAACGCCTGATAGAACCGTTTGATAATCCCGCACGAAATTCAACTTCTTTAATAGTTAAATTTTTTAAATTTGCTAAATACACTATATTGTCATATAAGTTCATGTTTCACCTCTTTTATTTAGAAAAAAATCTAATTTTAGAAAATATTATAATTTAATAATCTTTTTCTATTGACTTTTTATAAAAAAGTGGTATAATAATTTTATGAATATCTTGGCGGATTAATTCATAAAAATGTACCAGCTTTTTTATTATGGTTTGAGAATTTTTTATAATCGTTATATTATTTTGCATATTTTAGAAAATATGTACATTTTTAAATTCGAAAATATAAGCGTTTTTATTCTCAAACATATTATACCCTTAATTGGTACATTTGTCAATATTTTTAAAGGAGGTTTAGATATGGGAAATTTGGAATTTGAAATATCTGTAAAAACTGCTTTGCTAAAACGTAGGTTAAGAAATACTGATTTAGCCAATATGATAGGTGTGAGTGAGTCATATCTATCAGATATATTGAAAGGGAACAGAAAAGCAGAACACCACAGGAAAAAGATTTGTGAAGTTTTAGATTTAGACTATAAAGAAAGCGAGGAAATTTAAATGAAGGAGAGTGAGAGAATGGAAGAAATCGTGGGATTGATAAAAAAGAATTATTTAAAAAAAGATGAAGATATAGAAAATTTAACAATCTTAATAGATATTAAAAAAGAGAACGGTATAACTCGTGGTATTCTAATAACTTTACCTTCAAAGAATAACTCCTTCTTGGAGTTGATAAGAAAAGTTTAAAATTATTAGAGCCTTTAAAACAAGGGAATCTGAAGCTAATTTGGATAGTGTCGTAAGGCTCTATTCTAAGTGGTATTTTGGCAATAGTTTCAGGTGGAAGATAAGTAAATTTGTTCTCTTCCAACTTAATTTCAATTGGAGTAAAAGTAAAATTATTATCGTGAAAAACTTTAGTATGGTTTTTAATATAAACCTCGTCAATTGTAATTGGAAAAGATGATGAATTACTTATTTTTAGTGAAATGACAGCTGCTTTTTCAGAATCATATTCTTTAGATTCTAGGTCTTTCATATAAAAATAATAAGAGTGGGGTATTAATTTGAAGATTAATTTTGGGGTATAGAACTTATACACCAAATAATTAATAAATAAAGCTATGACACTAATGGTTAAACTTAAAACACTGATTAATGAATTTATGTCAATAGTATTTTTCATGATAATTCCTCCTGTTTTTTTAGAGATATTATATCATGGAAATACAAAAATTAAACAAAAAATAAAGAAAGTGAGGAAATTTAAATGTACGAAATTTCAAATGTAAATGGAATGAGTAGTTTAGAAATTGCAGAAATTGTGGGAAAGGAACACAATAAAATTTTGAGAGACATCAGAGATGAAGTTGAAAAGCTTGAAAAACAGGGCATTAGAGCCGAAGCCATTTTTGGACTGGGCGAATATTTGGACAAAAACAATCAGAAAAGACCTATGTACATCCTTACAAGGGAAGGAGTGCTACAGTTAGCAGCAAGATACAGTGCAGTAGTGAGATTCAGGCTGATTGAAAAAGTAACCGTTCCAGGAAATTCGGTATCAGTACCTCATCAATTGCTGGCACAGGCACAATACCTTGTCGATGTGGAGAACAGGCTGAGCACTGTTGAAGGTAGCATGGCGGGACTACAGAAAGGAATATCGAGGCTCGAACATAATGAGAGAAGGGCGGTAACAAGCAACCATTTAACGGTAATAGCCTACGCAAATATGAAAGGTATTAATCCTGGTTCATACAACTCCAGTTCTATAGGAAGAAAGGCAACTAAACTTTGCAGGGACAGAGGACTGTTGACAGGAACGGTTGTGGATAGTAAATATGGGCTTATTAACACATATCCCCTGGAAATTCTGGATGAAGTATTTTTCAGTTAAACGCGAAAGGACGGTGATTAAGGAATGGATAAGAAAGAAATAGTTAAAAAAATCAAGGAGTCGGAAAATGTGAAAGTGTATGACTGCGGAATTTATGCCGGTTTTGATGCAGAAATATTAAGAAAGTATACGGATGAAAAGACACCCGTAAAACTTCCTGATAATTATCTGCTGATTGTTCTGGAAAAAGATCTGTAAATCTTTTTAAACTCTTTAATATCTTCTCTGTGCCCATGCATGGCCAGCTGAAATTCGACATAACGGGTTAGACGTTCCTCATCGTCAGTATCAGGAAACTTTTTATCCCTCAGCATGTCATTGGCCAGGTCACTGCATATGTCATCGGATTTGATATATTTAGATGTCTTTAACCAGTCTAAAAATTTACTCATGCGGAAACACCTCCTTTCAGAAATATTATACCCTGAAAGGATAAAAATCGAAACGAAAGGATCTTGGAAATATGAAAAAAAATACTCTAACCGTAAAAGAATGTGCTGAATTTATTGAAAAGTCTCAACAGGCAGTGCGAATAGGACTGCAAAGAGGGGCCTTTAAATTCGGAACCGCAATTCAGACAATACCACCTACCCCCTCAAGACCAAGGGGCGGATGGGACTACCATATACCTCGCGTAGCAGTAGAACGCTATATGGGGATAAGCTACGAAAAATTTTTAAAGGAAAAGGAGAGTGATATAAATGGATTTTAAGAAAATAATGAGTTCTCAGACAATTCTGACTCGTAAACAAACAAAAGAAATTATAGAAAAAGGAGAGAAATAATGAATAAAAGAATAATATTCCAACTATTTGGCTTAGCACTATTTTTAGCAGTAGCAGTTTTAGCTGTAAATCTTGCAATGAAAAATGCGACACCGGCAAAAGGATTTAAAATAAAGATTAAAGAAGTAGTCTATGAAACTGACGGCTATATAATAGATGGTGAATACATTGTATTTACTGATGAATTCGGCAGAGAGGTAGAAGTTCATAAAAATTTTGTAAATGTTGAGGAGGTGAAATAATGGATAATCTGGATTGGCAGGACTGTATTGAGATGGCAATATATGTCATAAAAAGATGGGAACGGAAAAGAAATAAGAACAGAATATGGCCGAAAATTGAGATAACCCCTGATTACATCAATGTGTGGTTTCATAAAGGTAAGAATATGCCGCCTGAACTTTTCTGCATTGATAAAGATGTCAGTTATAAAGAAGCGGAAAATATATTTAAGAAAGTACATAAGTTTATGGACAAAAAAAGTGCCGACAATGGCAATGTCGACAATATATAAAAACAATCAACTAATTATATCATTAAGAAAGGAAAAATGCAAATGGTTGAATATATAAAAAAAGACGTAAGAAGTGCAATTAAAAGTGCAACATCCATATTCATTTATCAAAAAGAAGGGTACCCTGTTATTATTCTACACCCTGAAAAAGCACAAAATTGGACTAATTTTATAAAAGAAGGGATTAGAACGAAAGAATTTAATAAATTAATTCTTTATCATAAAAATGGTGGGAGAACAGAAATAGAGGTACGGGATCATTATGCAGTATAAAGATTTTATCAACTCAAAAAGTAAGACTTTTGAAAATACAGGGATTGACGTTAATAAAAATACCCTCAATTCTAATATGTTCGAATTCCAGAAAGACATAGTTCGATGGGCACTGAAGAAAGGAAGAGCCGCAATATTTGCCGAATGTGGGCTTGGAAAGACCTTAATGCAACTTGAATGGGCTAATCAGATACACAAAGCGACAGGTGGCAAAATATTGATATTAGCACCACTTGCAGTGGCACCTCAAACAAAGGAAGAAGGAGAAAAGTTCGGTATCCTCGTCAATATCTGTGAAAGTCAGGATGACGTTACAAATGGAATAAATATTACCAACTATGAGAAAATCGACAAGTTTATCGGAAGCAGTTTTGAAGCCGTAGTACTCGACGAAAGCAGTATCCTGAAGTCTTTTACGAGCTCTACACGAAACAAACTGATTGACAACTTCTCAAGAGTTCCGTTCAGGCTTGCCTGTACCGCAACCCCCGCCCCAAACGACTACATGGAGCTTGGAAACCACTCCGAATTTCTCGGAGTAATGACAAGGGCGGAAATGTTATCGATGTACTTCGTACATGACGGGGGAAATACAGCGAAATGGAGGCTCAAAGGACACGCAGAGGATGTATTCTGGAACTGGATGGCAAGCTGGGCGGTATTCATTGACAATCCGAAAAACCTCGATTATGAGGTTGAGGAGTATGATTTACCGAAACTCAATATAAGCGAAATAATTGTCGACGGGGATGAAGTAACAACTGAAACGCTTACACTTACCCAACGACGACAGGCAAGGAAAGAAAGCCTTGAATTAAGATGTAAAGCTGCCGCAGATTTAGTAAACAGCTCTGATGAACAATGGCTCGTATGGTGCGATTTGAATGATGAGAGTGCAATGCTTAAAAGCCTTATAAATAAAGCCGTGGAAATAAAAGGCTCTGACAAAGCCACACACAAAACAGGCTCAATGCTTAACTTCTCAGATAATCTGATAAAATGCCTGGTAACCAAACCGTCAATAGCAGGGTTCGGCATGAACTGGCAGCAGTGCCACAATATGATTTTTGTTGGGCTATCGGACAGCTACGAAAAATACTATCAAGCGGTCCGTAGGTGCTACAGGTTCGGACAGGAAAAGGAAGTGAACGTATATATTATAATCTCAGCAAAGGAAGGAGCCGTAAAGGCGAACATTGAAAGAAAGCAGGAAGATGCAAAGAAAATGCAGGATGCAATGATAAAACTGACTAAAAAAGTGACAAAAAAAGAATTACAGGTGACAACAAGGATAATGACGGAGTATGTTCCGAAAGTCAAAATGTTGCTGCCTAACTGGGAGGAGATGAGACAGATATGCTGATTTATGTGGCACATCCGTATGGCGGTAAGGAAGAGAATAAGAAAGCCGTTGAAGAGAAAATAAAAAAATTAGTGAAAAAGTATCCGAGACACACATTCATAAGTCCGATACACACATTCGGCTATATGTATAACTGGGTCAAGGACTATGAACAGGGTATGCAGATGTGCCTGAACTTATTGAAAAGGTGTGACAGACTTATACTCTGCGAGGGTTGGAATACTTCAAAAGGCTGCAACAGGGAATACGAGTTTGCAAGGAAAAGCAACATAAAGGCATTAAGTTATAAGGAGGCATTACTGAATTGGAAATTTTAAATCAGAAAATAGATGACAGGTACGCAATGTACAATGGGGACTGTGTGGAAGTGCTGAAAGGAATAACAGATAACAGCATACATTATTCGATATTTAGCCCTCCATTTGCGAGCCTGTATACATATAGTAATTCGGACAGGGACATGGGAAATTCGGCATCGGATAACGAATTTTATGAACATTTTAAATTCCTGATATCTGAATTATACAGAGTGACAATGCCTGGAAGGTTATTAAGTTTTCACTGCATGGATCTGCCTATGATGAAAAGCCGTGACGGGGTGATAGGGCTTAAAGACTTCCCAGGAGAACTTATAAGAATGTTCACTGATGCAGGATTTATTTACCATAGCAGAGTCATAATATGGAAAGATCCGTTAGTAGAAGCGACAAGGACAAAAGCTTTAGGACTATTACATAAGCAGATATGTAAAGACTCTTCAATGTGTCGTCAGGGACTTCCAGACTACCTTATAACAATGAGAAAGCCCGGAGAAAATCCTGAACTTATAGCACATCCTGAAGGATTTGGAAGCTACATTGGGGAGGATGAGCCTGAGGGGCAGAAAATCGAAAGACCCCAACCCGATAAGGAAAAATATGATAAGAAAGAAAAATACAACGAAGTACCCGTGTACAGTCATCAGGTATGGCGGAAATACGCAAGCCCAGTATGGATGGACATAAGGCAAAGTAATACTCTTAACGGGAAGTCAGCGAGAGAGGACCAGGACGAACGACATATATGCCCGTTACAGCTCGATGTGATAGCAAGAGGCATTAATTTATGGACAAATGAAAATGATATAGTACTCGATCCGTTCGCAGGTATAGGGAGCTCCAACTATGTAGCCTTAAAAATGGGCAGACGTACAATAGGGGTTGAGCTCAAGGAAAATTATTATAACCTGGCAATTGAGAATGTTGAAAAAGCGGATATGGATTATATTATCGAAGGAATAACGAATGAATTTTAGGAGGATGAATAAATGACTGAAAAACAGCTTGAAAATAAAATGAAAAAATATTTAAGCAGTAAAAATATTTATCATTTTAAAGTACACGGTAATGGATTTATGAAAAGCGGAATACCTGATTTGATATGTTGTATAAATGGTCAATTTGTAGCAATAGAAATAAAAAGACCTGATGGAAAAGGTAAAGTATCGAAACTCCAGGAAATAGAAATAGAGCGAATAAAAAAATCTGACGGGATAGCTGTTGTAATGAATAATTATGATGAATTTGTAAAATTTATAGGTGAAATTAAAAGTGGAGCAAGTAATGGAAATTGACAATAGCATGCTCTATGAATATCAGAAGAAAGTGCTTGAAAACAGTAAATTAAATTATCTCTACCCTCTCGATACAGGAACTGGAAAAACATTAATAGCCCTACATCATTATTATATGTATGCGAAAAATAAAATATTGCTGGTTGTAGCGCCAGCAGCTAAAATAAAAGAAAAAGGATGGGATAGGGAAATAGACAAATTTAAAAATTACTATGGGGTATCAGATATTAATTATCAGACTATCAGTTATCAGTCCCTGCATAAGATTAATTTATCAGATATCAGCAATACTTTTCTAATACTGGACGAATGCCACTATATCAAAAATTATAAAGCCAAAAGATCCAAGGAAATTTTAAAAATAACAAAAAAACTATTTGGATTTGTAGGGCTTTCTGCGACAATTGCGAGTAATGGATGGGTAGATACAATAAATTACTTTCTGATGTTCGCAATATATAAAAATGCAAGAGAATTCCTGAAAAAACACGCAATATATGAAATGATTGATTACGGGAAGGTTAAAGTTAATCAAATTATTGGGTGGAGAGACGAAAACATACTGAAATCAATATTTGATAAAATATCAGCCCCGATGCTTAAAAAAGAAGACTGTCTGGATTTACCCCCTATTGTTTTTACAGATATTTATTTAAAAAAATCGAAAGACTATGAAATTATAAAAAAAAACAGGGTACACAAAGATATTGTGTACGATAACATGGCAAAATTGATAGCAGGATTACGGTTAAACGGAAATCTGAAAGATAAAATAGAATATTTAAAAATGATACGCGAATCAAATGAAGAAAATATAATTATATTTTATAACTTTCATGCCGAATATGAACTGATAAAATCAGAATTTGAAAAAAGTAAAATAGATATTGATTATGAAGTGAGAGGCGGAATCAATAAACTTCCTGAATACAATGAATTCGAAAGAATACACAGAACTGTAACATTGGTACAGATTCAGGCGGGAGGAACAGGGATAGAACTCACATATGGAAATCTGATAGTATTATTCAGTCCCACATGGTCTTATCAGGATTACGAACAAGCATTGGGAAGGGCATATCGGAACGGACAAAATAAAAAGGTAACGGTATATAAATTTATTGTAGAAGATACTATTGACAGTGATGTATATAAAGCACTTGAGCATAAAAAAGATTTTACAGAAAAACTATTTTTAAAAAAACAGGAGGGAATGGAAATGGATAACACTGGAACAAAGAAAATAATAGAACCAGGCGAGAATGTAACAAAAAACAGACATAAATATGTCGGAGGTTCCGATTTACCAGCATTATTGAATGTAAGTAATTATAAAACACAGTATGAACTGGCAAAAGAAAAAGCTGGATTATGCCCGGTAGATTTTAAAGGTAATGAATATACAAGGTATGGGCAAATACTCGAACCTTTAATAAGGGATTATATAAACAGTACATATGGAACAAATTTTAAGGAAAATACAAATATAGATGAAGAAAATCACATAAGAAGTAATACAGATGGATTCGATCCTGAGCAAAAATTATTACTGGAAGTAAAGACAAACAATGGGGAAAAGGAAGATTTAACTGAATATATTGTGCAAATTCAGCTGTATCTGTACCAGTTTGAAATAGATAACTGTTATCTGGCACAATATAAGAGACCTGAAAACTTTTATAAGGGAATGGATTTTGACATTCAAAATTCTGAAGAATACTTTGATACGGAATTTGATCCCGAAAATCTCGATATATCCTTAATAGAAAAAGACGAAAATCTAATAAAATACATCTTAGATGAAATAAGATTATTCTGGACAAGGGTAAACTATCTAATAGAAAATCCGAACGCTTCTGAAGGAGAATACTATACATGTACTAAAATAGGGGTATATGATCAGAAGGCATATTTAAAAACAATGAGTAATATTGAAAAATTAAATATGAAATTAGAAAAAATGAAGGAAATAAAAGAAAAATTAGAACAGGAAAAAGAAATTTTATATGCGATTATGGATACGTTCAATTTTAAAAATATTACAACTGATAAATTTTCAATAGTTAAAATCCCGGCAACTGTAAACAAGACTTTCGATACTAAAAAATTTCAAAGCGAACATAAGGACTTATATGAACGATATCTTAAGGAAACAGAAAAAAAAGGACATATAAGAATTTCTGAAATAAAAAAAGAAAATACTATGAAAATGGCAGAAAAAGTAAGTGAGAAAAAAGTTATACAAAAACCTATAGAGAATAAAACGGAAAAAGAAACGGAAAAGAAAACTGCAAAAATTAATAAAAACAGTGACTGGGAGCCTTTGGAATTTGAAAGAAAAATGGATAAGTGGATAGCAGCAAAGAATAAAAAAATCAATAGCGTTACAAATGAACGTTATAGTGTATATCGGCCTGAAAAAAATACTATAAGGGTTGTACAGAATAAAAATTCTAAAAATTGTATAATAGATTTTGAATTTAATAAGGAAGATATGTCTGTAAAATTAGGAGATGACAGCAATTTCGATAAAACAATCCCTGTAAATTTTGAAGATTTCAATAGAATAATAAGAGCTATGCCTGTATGGGTAATGCTTGATAATATTCCCGATGAAAATACAGGAAATAAAGCTAATAACGAAAATAATGAGGAGAGTGAATAATAATGAACATATTACCTGTTAATGAGCCAAAAAAACCTGACCTGACACCAAAAAACTATTTAATATGGGGAGAATCAATGAGCGGGAAAACATATCTTGCAAGACAATTTCCCAACCCTATAATACTGAACACAGATGGGAACGGTCAAAAAATAGATACTCCAAGTATAGAAGTTAAAGATTACGAGCATTTTTTAAACATAATAGAGGCATTAAAAACAGAAAAACATACATATGAAACAGTAATAATAGATTTAGTTGATGACATTCAATCGATGGTGAGCAACTACGTATGTGAAAAATTTGGAATAGAACACGAGGCCGATGCTCCATTTGGAAGAGCGTTCGGAGAAGTAAAAACCAAGTGGAAGAAATTGATGATGGACTTAACAAAAATCAATATGAATGTGATATTCATAAGTCATTATATGGAAAAAACCGAAGGAAACAGCACAACATCTTATCCGAGTTTACCTGCAGCGTATCTGAATATGTGCATGGGAAGATGTGATATGACAATAAAATGTACAAAGATTGGTAACACATATATCAGACAGGTGACAGCAAGACGGGAAATATATACTGAAGATTTAATTCAGGATAAGATTATACTTGATATAATGAAAACAATAAAAGGAGTATTTGACACACCTAAAACATTACAAAAAAGTGAAAGTAAAGTCATATTACCTAAAATTCCTGTAAAAAACGCAGTGAAATCAGATGTTAAAATTGAAAATAATATCAGTGAAAACAATGTTGATGAAAACAGCAAAAAATCAAAACAGGAAGAAAAAATTCTTGTTAAAAAACCTGAAATAAAGAAAGTTATACCCGCAGGAATAAAGAAAGCGGCAATAAATAAAGACTTAATAAACAAAATAAAAAATAACAATTTGGGAGGAAATTAAAATGGCAGATTTACTAAAAGCAGCATCAGAAATATTTAATAAAGGATTCGATGTGGAAAATGATCCAGTGAGTGACTTTGAACCAATTAACGACGGGGTTTATTCAGGATATATAGAAGGATTTGAACATAAGGAATTTAGTACAGGAACCGAAGCATTACAATTTAAAATAAAAATATCAGATGAACCATATGAAGGAAGATTATATTTTGGAGCATTATTCCTATCTGAAAAAGTAATAAATACAAGTATAAAAAGACTTCTGAAATATGCCCACAGATTAAATATAGAGCTGGGACCGGAAGATTTTTCAGATACGGATTTATTAGTTGAAAAAATGCAGGAGGCGGTAGGTTATCAATGTACTCTCACATTAAAAACAACTGTAAATAAAAAAGGAGAATTCCAAAGTTTTGAATTAGAGTTTTAAAATGTAATTTTAAATGAACGGAATTAGGAGGAAACATGATAGCTTTTTACGACTTTGAAGTATTTAAACATGACTGGCTGGTAGTTTTTAAGACTACCAGTCATGTATATAAAATACATAATGACAGGGATAAACTGAAAAAAATATTAAAAAACTTTTCACTACTTATAGGTTTTAATAATCATAACTATGATGACTATATTTTAGCTGAACTATTAAGAGATAAGGTAGTAACGGAAGTATATGATTTATCGCAGAGTATAGTAATAGATAAAATAAAACCCAAAATAAGGCTGAATTTTCCGACTATTGATGTAATGCAGGAAATGAAACAGGGGGTGGGACTTAAGGAAATTGAAGCAAACTTAAAATTGAACATACACGAAACCCCCGTAAATTTCAACCTGAAACGAAAATTGTTTGATCATGAGATAGAAAAAACTTTTCAATATTGTGAAAATGACGTAAAGGTAACTGAAACTATATTTAATTTAAGAAGTGACTATTTTCAGTCTAAATTTGAAATAATTCAGGAATTCGGTCTTGATAGTATGTGTGTAAAAAATACCCGTGCGATACTGGCAAGTAAAGTTTTGAAATGTAGGAAAATAAATCTGCCGAACGACAGGCTGAATTTAACTTATGATGAAAGATTAGATTTAGATAAAATTCCTGAAACAATAAGAAATTTTTATATAAATATTGAAAAAAAATTCAATGCAGGTGGAAATTTCGAAGAACTTGAAAAAGAGCAACTTGAGTATAATTTAAATGGAGTCCCTCATTTTTTCGGTTTCGGAGGATTACATGGAGCAGTAGACAATTTGATTTATGAAGGAAACATGCTGTGTATAGATGTAGGTTCATATTACCCGAGCCTTATGATAAATAATAATTTCATAAGCAGGGCTTCCGAGAGTCCTGAACTATACAAAAATTTATATAAAAAAAGAATGGAATACAAAGCAAGGAAAGATGGAAGGCAACAGGTATATAAAATACTTCTTAACGCCACTTTTGGAGCAATGAAGAGCGGATACAATAAATTATTCGACCCTGTTCAGAGCAATAACATATGTGTAAACGGACAATTAATCTTGACGGATCTTATAATCAGAATATCAAGCTTATGTAAAATAATACAGAGCAATACTGACGGTCTTATAGTCGCATATGATGAAAAAAATCTTGAAAAAATACTTAAAATATGCAAAGAATGGGAAAATCAGTATAACCTGACTCTCGATTACGACTATGCGGTAAAGATAGCACAGCGAGATGTAAATAATTACTGTCTTAAATATAAAAATGGAAAAATAAAAACCAAGGGCCGTTTCGGTTATAATGAAGGCGGAAATTTTGAAAGGACATCATTAAGTATCATAGATATGGCATTAACCGAATACTATATGAACGACAGGGATATTGATTTATACTTAATCGAACAGTATAAAAATAATAATATTATTCCTTTCCAGTTAATAGCGAAGATGGGCGGAACATTCAGTAAAATAATGCATGAAATTTATGATGAAAAATCAGACAAGGATGGGAACTTGCAAGAACAGGGATATTCACATATGATTGAACTGCAAAAAATTAATAGAATTTTTGCAACAAATGATAAAAAATACGGTGCATTATATAAAATAAAAATCGAAGACGGAATTGAAAGATTCCATAAAATAGCAAACTGCCCGGAAAATGCCATCGTACACAATGAAGAAATGGAGACATTTGATAAATCCTTGATTAATCTGAATTATTATTCAGAATTAATCAAGTCGAATATGATAAAAAGAGAGGTCGGTTTGAATGACTTCAATACATGATAACATTAAAATGCAGCATGGTATTAAAATACCAAAAATATTTAAGTTCATAGAACTGGAAGCTGAAACAAAAAAACCGCTGCATTCATTCGATGAATTCGTAACTGATATTTCTAAAATACAAAATGCGGGAATAATAATACCTAAAAACATGATTGTTGTCGATTTTGACAGTAACAGAACGATAGCAGAAAAAATATTGAATAAGTATCCGACTTTTGCAGTGAAGACGAAAAGGGGATGCCATCTATATTATAAACTGCCGAAAGTACATAATATAAGATCAGGGAACAGTATAACAACGGCCGCAGGTATCCCAGTAGATTATAAAACGGGAGCCAGAAATAAAAATGCCCTTGCGGTTATAAAACAGAACGGCGTTATAAGGGAAATTTACGGGTATACGGACAAAATTAATGAATTACCTTACATGTTATACCCTTTGCCTCTTTCAAAGCAGAATCTGGTTAATTTTTCAGACGGAGATGGAAGAAATACAGGATTATTTAAGCACCTTTTAAATGTATTTGAGCAAATTAAAGGAATAAAGGAAGAAAATATCATACACATATGTGATTTTATAAACAGGAATGTATTTAAGGAATCTCTTGAAGAAAAAGAAATAAAAAATATAATGAAATCCGTATCTGAAAGAAGAGAAAGCAAGACATCATTATCCATCAGCTTAAATGATTGTTTCGGAGAAGACGGAAAAATAAATATATATCTTCTTTCAGACTATATAAATCATAAGCTGGATATAAAAATATATAACAAGATATTATATTACAAGCAAAATGATCACTATATTGCTTTTGATGGACTGAATATGTTTAGGGAAGTAAGTAAAATAGTAGATTTAAAGAAAAATCAAGATACCGAAATGGAACATCAGCTCATGAAAAAAGCTAAAATAATTGATTACGATAGTTTCCCCGTAAAATTTAGAAACGGATATCTGCTGGACGGAAAAGACATAATACAAAAAGATTTAGTGTTTACTCCATTTTTGTTAAATGTGGATTATGTACCAGAATCATATGATAAAAATGTGGATGATTTCCTGAATTTTTTAACCTGCAACAGGAAAGACTTAAGAAATCTAGTGGAAGAATTACTTGGACATATCTTAATGACCTCGTCATTCCCCCATAAGGCTTTCTTTTTAGTTGCAAACAGCGGGAGTAACGGGAAAAGTACATTCCTAACAATGCTCAGTAATTTTGCAGGGGAACTCTCGACCCCCTTGGCACTGGAAGAACTCAATCAGCCCGTGAATTTGTTTACCCTGCAGGGTAAACTTGTTAACCTGGGTGATGACATCGATGCGAAATATCTTGAGAGCAGCAGACTTTTTAAAACACTTGTAGCCGGAAATGAAATAATGGTAAAGGCGCTCTATAAAATGCCCACAAAGCTTAGAAATACTGCAACGCTGATATTCACAAGTAACGATATGCCTTACTTTAAGGACAAGTCAGGAGGTATTGCAAGGAGAATAGCCATTATTCCATGCGATAATGTAGTCAAGGAAATAGATATACATATTGATAAAAAATTAAGCACGGATAATGCGAAGTCATATTTGCTTAATCTAGCGTTACGGGGAATGAACAGGATAATTGAAAACGGAGGAAAATTGAGCAACAGTGAAACTGTAGATAAAACAGTAAATACATATTTAACTGAAAATGACAGCTTCTTATCATTTATGGATAGTGTCGAATACAATATTGACGGAAATATGTTCAGCCTTGTATATAGTAAATATGTCGATCATTGTGAAGAATATGGATTCCAGTCCATTTCTAAAAATAAAATAGGTAGAAGACTCAGAGATATGGGATATGATGTAGTTGCAAAAAAAAATAAAAATATAACAAGTAAAATTATTGTAAAAAAAGCCTTATAATATTAGTATTCACTGGCGGTAACGGTTTAATATTAAATTAATGTTTTTGAAAGCCAGTAAAATTAATGTGGTAACGGATTTGAGAAAAAAATCAGTTACTGCAAAAAATCCGTTACTACCAGTAAATATAATATATATAATATAAAGTAACTGATTTTTTTCTTTTAAAAAAATAAAATAAAAAAGAAGAAAAAAAGGAGAGAATATAGAGAATATAAAAATATATAAAAAAGAGAAAGTCGAAAAAATCGGTTACTTCAGTTACTCGGCTATAACCATTGAAAAATAAGGCTTTAGATAGGTAACGGATTTTTTTAAATCCGTTACCCTTAAAAAATCGGTTACCTTAAAAAATAAATTAAAAATAATAAGAAATATAGAAAATATAAGGAAGTGAAAAATAAGGAGGATAGAAAAAGAATGAAAATAGTGTTAATAAATTTACTGAAGAAAAAGATAAACATCTGTACTGAGTCAAAAAAGAAATATGAACTAAGAGACCCAAGATATTATATATTAAGTGGAAAAATAGAAGCATATAACGAAATACTGGGATTGATGGAGGATAAATAAGAATGGAAGCATTAAAGAAATTTGATATCAAAGAACTTTTGAAAATACAGGAGTTATTAGATAAAAAGTTTGATGAAAAATGGATTAAGAACATGAACGAAAGGACAAAGGGGGAATATTAATGGCGACGGCAAGAGCTATAGCGGAAGAAGTGGTTAAGATTTTAAAAGATGACAGGGATTTTAAAATTCAGAAAAATCTGACCCCTTTTCAGAAGACTGAAAAATTATTATATAACTTAAAATATCTAAAAGGGGCTATCAATGTAAAACGTAAACGGCTCTCAGGATTGCAAAATGATCCCGTCCTGCTTTCCAAAAAAGAAACAGGAGTAAATGTCCAAGAAAGTAAAAAATATTTATCAGAAGTGGAAAAATTGGAGAATTTGATAGAAAATCTTGAAAATGAAATCGGGAGGCTTGAAAATGTTGTTGAAATGACCGAAAAAGCCCTCAAAGAAATTGAAGATGATAAATATTATAAAATTATCGAATTAAAATATTTTGAGGAAATGACTTTTGAGTATATTTCTGAAAAATTGGAAATGGGAGAGAGAACGGCTAAAAGGCACAAAAATAGGCTTGTCAAGATGTTACAGATGATAATTTTTTCAGATAATGCGATAGCGGATATTCTGAATAATTAAAAAAAATTAATCAAATTGGCACTTTTGTGGCCTTGTAATAAAATGTCAATATGTTATAATGTGTTAGATTGGAAATTTAAGGTTTAAGGAAATCTGAGACATAACTTTGTCGAGGCGGGATCCATGGACCGTACGCCTGACTATCGGAGACAGTGTAAAAGCTGTCTCTTTTTTATTTTTGAGAAACGAGGTGAAACAAGTATGAAATTGACAGAAAAGCAGAAACGCTTTGCAGACCACTACATCGAAACGGGAAACGCAACAGAATCGGCAGTAAAAGCGGGATATAGTAAAAAGACAGCAGCAGTAATAGCAGCAGAAAACTTAATAAAACCTAATATAAAAAATTACATTGACCGTAAATTAAAGGCTCTGGAAGATGAGAGGACCGCATCTGCTAAAGAAATATTAGAAATGCTGACCGCTTCAATGCGAGGTGAGATAGATGAAGAGGTTATTGTCATTGAGGGCGACGGCGACGGAGTCAGCAGTGCAAGAGTTGTTAAAAAACAGATAGGACTTAAAGACAGAATTAAGGCGGCAGAACTTCTTGGTAAAAGATACAGGCTGTTTACGGATAAGATTGAAGTCGAAGGAGCTGTACCTGTCGTAATAGTTGGAGAGGATAATCTTGAAGATTAATAAAATCAGATTACCTGAAATTGTCGGAAGAGGCTATAAAGATTTTTGGAACTTCAAAGGCAGATACAAAGTCGTAAAAGGGTCAAGAGCGAGTAAAAAAAGCAAGACTATTGCTTTATGGATAATATACAGCATGATGAAATACAGAGGTGCAAATACTCTTGTCGTGCGTAAAGTGTACAGGACACTTAAGGACAGCTGTTACAGTGATTTAAGATGGGCGATAAACAGGTTGAATGTACTAGAATACTGGGAATTCAAGGAAAGCCCGCTTGAAATAACATATAAGCCTACCGGGCAAAAGATTTTATTTAGAGGGTTAAACTGAAAACAGCTCTCTTAAAACTCATCTAATTCATGGGAAACCGAAACGTAAAGACGTCGGCAATCATGAGCGAAGATAAATTGACAAAAATTATAAAAAGGTGTATAATGACCCTAGAAATGAATAAGGAGGGAAATTATATGTATATTGTTTATTTGTTTAAAGAAAAAGAAACTGATGAAGTAATTTATGTTGGAAGTACATCAAGACCTATTGTAAGGTTAAAAGAGCATAAACAACAATTATCGGGAATGAAACCTCAAAATGCCATTCACAGATATATGACAGAAAAAAAATTGAAATTATATGACGATGTGGAAGTTGTTTTTACGAAAGAGTGTAAAAATAAAGAAGAGCTGTTAAGATGGGAAGAAAAATATTACTATAAATATTTAAAAACGTTAAAAAACGACAGACCTGCGGAAAATAGAAACGGTGTGTATAATCCAAGACGCAGAAAAGTTAAATGCTTAAATGACGGTAATATTTTTAAAACGGTAACTGAGTGTGCGGCTTTTTATAAAAAAGGAAGAACAACAATAAGCAATGTGTTAATTAAAGAAAAACCATACACCTTAATAAATAATGAAAAATATTATTTTGAATATGTTAATTTATAACGTGCAACGACTATCGAAAGCAGAGAAAGACCTACCAATTTAGCAGGTCTTTTTTTAGTTAGTAGAGTAGGGCTTAAGCAAGCTCGAAACGGTGAGAACAAATAAAAGAATTTGTTAAGATATAGTCTGAACTTTATGGAAACATAAAGAGTATATATGGAAGCGATATATACGTAACAAAATGTGGATGATCCGCTTAAGATAACATCAATATCAGTATCAGAAGGAGTACTCTGCTGGTGCTGGTGCGAGGAGGCATATGAGATTAACAGGGAACAGGATTTCAACATGCTTGACGAAAGTATCAGGGGTATTGTTGAACCGCCTTTATTCAAACAGTTTATAATATCATTCAACCCCTGGAACGAACGGCACTGGCTTAAGAAGAGATTTTTCGATGTCGAGGATGAAAACATAATGGCCAAGACGACTAACTACATGTGCAATGAATGGCTTGATGACAGTGATAAAAAGATGTTCGAGGACATGAAGAAGAATAATCCTCGAAGATATCAGGTCGCAGGGCTTGGCGATTGGGGAATAGTTGAAGGGCTGGTATATGAGAACTGGGAAGAAAAGGAATTTGATTATACAGAAGTGGCAAAAATGCATGGAGTCAAATCAGCATTCGGACTTGACTTCGGGTACACGAACGATCCCACCGCTTTATTCTGTGGATTGATAGACATGTCGAACAGAACTATATACGTTTTTGATGAAATATATCAGAATGCCATGAAGAACAGGGAAATAGCGGAAGAAATAATCCGTAAAGGATATGGAAAGGAAAAAATAACTGCCGACAGTCAGGAGCCGAAGTCAATTGACGAGCTTTATGACTTAGGGCTTAAGGGAATAAGGAACTCAAGGAAAGGTAAGGACAGCATTAATAATGGAATCCAATACATCCAGGATTATAAAATCATAATACATCCGCGATGTATTAATTTTATCACTGAGATATCCAACTACATGTGGGACAAAGACAAGTTTGATAATACAGTTAATAAACCCGTGGATGATTTCAATCACTTGATGGATGCCATGAGATATGCACTGGAAGATTATACAAAAGGCCCTACATTTTCTTTTGATTAAGGAGCTGAAATGTTTGAATTTATAAAAAGATTTTTTAGGAGAAAAGATAAAATGGAAAAGGACAATATAAGTTTATCGGAAGTTGAGAGTATCATAATGTGGCACTTTTCAAGCGACAGTTATAGAATGATGCTTGACGGCAACAAATATTATGCAGGAGAACATGACATATTGAAAAGGAACAGAACTGCAATAGGTGATGACGGAAAGCTGATAATGGTTAACAATCTGCCAAACAATAAGATTGTAAATAACCAGTACAAAAAGCTTGTAAAACAGAAGGTGAATTACATTGCGTCAAAAACACCGAGTATAAGCACTGACAACGAGAAATATAATGAGCTACTTAATAATCTATTTGATAAAGGATTCCTCAAAACAATTAAAAGAATAGCCACTGATGTGTATAACAACGGCATCGGCTGGCTATTTTTATATGTTAACGATGAAGGAAATTTGAAATTTAAGAGGCTGAACTCTGTCGAGGTCATCCCTATTTGGACTGACAACGACCATACAGAACTTAAATATGCAATCAGAAAATATACCAACCAGGTATACAGAAACGGAAAATATGAAAAGGAAACACATATAGAGCTTTACAAGGACTCAGGAGTTGAATATTACACACTGAACGATAATAAGCTTAATCTGGTTGAAAAAAAAGCATACCTGACAGTTGACGGTACACCGTACAACTGGCAGAGAATACCGCTCATAAGTTTCAGGGCAGACGAACTGGAGCAGCCTCTGCTTAATAGGGTAAAATCACTACAGGACGGGCTTAACATGCTTATGAGTGACTTTATGAATAATATGCAGGAGGACAGCAGGAACACAATACTTGTTATAAAAAATTACGACGGAGAGAATTTAGGTGAGTTCAGAAGGAATCTGGCAACATACGGGGCAGTAAAGATCAGGGAAGAAGGAGAAGTGTCAAGCTTACAGGTTGAAGTGAATGCAGGGAACTATGATGCGATAGTTAAACTTTTGAAACAGACAATAATTGAAAATGGAGCAGGATTTGATAGCAAGGCTGACACACTAGGAAACAATCCAAACCAGTTGAATATACGTTCGATGTATTCCGAAATTGATTTGGAGGCAAATGATTTTGAGACTGAATTTCAAGCAAGTTTTGAAGACCTGCTATGGTTTGTGGCTAATCATTTGAAGAATACAGGAAAAGGAGACTTTTTAAATGAAAAAGTTGAAGTTGTACTTAACAGGGATATTTTGGTTAACGAAAGCCAGGCAATATTGGATATCAAAAATTCAGTTGGAATAATATCTGAGGAAACGATACTTGCCCAGCATCCATGGGTAACAGATGTGCAGGCAGAACAGGAAAAACTGAAAAAAGAACGTAGTGAGAAAATAGAAGACTATGGAGGATTCGGAGAGCACAAACACTCTGATGATATAGATGAGTAAAAATAATTATTGGCAGGACAGATTTATCGAGGAAGAGGAAAGGCTTAATAAAATAGCAGGAGACGAATTTCGGAGACAGCAGCTTGAATATGAAAGGGCTATCGCAAGAATAAACAAGGATATCGAAGTGTGGTACAACAGAATCGCTAAAAACAACGACGTGTCACTGGCTGAGGCTAAAAAGTTGCTGAACGACAAAGAACTTAAGGAGTTCAAATGGACGCTTGACGAATACATCAAGCATGGGGAAGAAAACGGAATCAAGAAGGACTGGAGCAGACAACTTGAAAATGCAAGTGCAAGGGTACACATAGAACGGCTTGAGGCTATGAAGTTGCAAGTAAGAGGGGAAATAGAAAAGCTTTATAATGGCCGTGAAAGCGGATTTGAAAGCTATCTTAAAAATCTTTATAAAGATCAGTACAACCGTACGGCTTTTCAGATAGCAAAAGGTACAGGGGTAGCAACTAACATATACAGTTTAAACGATAAGTTAGTAAATACGGTTATTAAAAAGCCATGGGCTCCCGACGGGAAAACTTTTTCAGACAGGATCTGGGAAGATAAGGACAAGCTTATAAATACCCTTCACACTGAAATGACGCAGGCATTTATCCGAGGCGACAATCTTGAAAAACTGGCGGACAAAATCGCTGAGAAAATGAAAGTGTCAAAAGCCAATGCATCAAGGCTGGTGTACACAGAAAGTGCAGCTTACTCAAGTAGGGCAAGGCTTAAAAGTTATCAGGATTTAGGTGTAGAAAAGTATGAAATAGTGGCCACACTGGATAACAGGACATCTGACATATGTCAGGATATGGACGGCAAAGTATTTGACTTAAAGGATTATGAAGTTGGGGTCACAGCAAATCCGTTCCACGTCAGATGCCGAACTACTACAGCACCGTATTTTGATGATGACGAGGGAGAACGTGCTGCAAGGAATGAAACTACGGGTAAAACCGAATATGTCCCAGCAAATATGAAATACGAGGACTGGAAAGAAAAACATATCGTTGAAGAAAATGCTAAAACAGGGTATAATATTAAAGAAAAACTGAATACAGAACAGATAAAAGTGCTTGATAACATTTTAGATAAGGCTCCTGAGGAGTTTAAAAAAGCGTGGGATGTGTATAAAGATGACTTCAAAATAATTGATTTTGTCGAAAATTTAAAAGATAGTTATCCTCACTACAATGATGAGCTTCAAGGGATGTATATAACTAAAAAGGATTTAATGGGAAATAAGACATGGTTAAAACCGTTTGAGATGTTTTTTCATGAAGCAGGTCATCAGTTAGACCACTTAATTAACCTGAAAAAATTGAAAGGTTTTGAGGGTTATTATATAAGTGATATTTGGAGAAGTATCAAATATAAAAATTTCACATTAGGAAGTATGCTTGAAGCGGAATACAGCGATTATATCAATTTGATAAAAGACGGCAAGAATTTAAGTAATTCAGAAGTATTCAAAATTATAAAAGATAAATATAAAAATAGAAGTGCCAATTCAATTAAGGAGCTATCAGATTTGTTTTCAGGATTATCAAAAGGCGGTTTCAGTTTAGGTTTCGGACACAGAAAGGAATATTGGGAAGATATCCCTGTTTCAAAGGAAGCTTTTGCTGAATTTACGAGTTCTTTAGCTACTAATCCTGAAAGCTTAGAATTATTGAAAGAGGTTTTTCCGAAATCCTATGAAATTTATCTTGAAATGCTTGAATACGGAGCGTTGGAATAGGAGGATTTAAGATGTTTCATAAAACGTTTGATTTAAACGGTTTAGAAAAAGAAATACGCGAATACAGGGAAAAGATAGATGATATAGAGCCATTTATTCCTGAAAATTGGCTACCTGAAAATTTTAAAAAGGAAAATTTGAGAGAAATATTTATTAAAGCGGTTAGAAGCAATAAGAAATTTGAGGAGTTCATGCCTGATGAATTTAAAAGGCATTTAAGAATCTATCTTGAGGGGATAGATAAAGGATTGGTTTACTAAAATCCTGAAAACATTTAAAAGATAATTGAGAGCAGTTTAACGACTGCTCTTTTTTATTTATAGTCGTCTTTTTAGTATTTGCAGACGATAAAGAACAAATCACAAAAAAATAATTCGTCGACAGACGTAAAAATGGAGGGAATTATGAAAAAGGAAGAGTTACTAAAATTAGGACTTACAGAGGAACAGGCTGAAAAGGTATTATCTGCTAATACGGAACAGCTGAAGGAGTTTGTGCCTTACGCAAGGTTTAAAGAGCTTATTGATGATAAGAACGAACTGAAAAAACAGGTTTCAGAAAGAGACAAGCAGCTTGAGAATCTAAAGAACATTAACGGCGATATGGAAGCCCTTAAAACTACTATAACGCAGTTACAGGCGGACAATAAGGCGGCGACGGAAAAATACAATGCAGAGCTTGCGGATTTAAAGCTTAATAATGCCGTGGATACTGCTTTATTAGGTGCCAATGCTGTGAATGTTAAAGCCGTGAAAGCGTTGCTTGATATGGACAAGATTAAGCTTGATGGAGAAGTCCTGCTGGGTATTAATGAACAGCTTGAAACTTTAAAAGGTGCTGATGACAGTAAAATGCTATTTAAGGGAGCAGATGTCAAAAACGGATTTTCAGGGGTTAAGCCGGGAGAGGGCAACACTGGCGATAGTGGATCAAAACCGAAAACATTAGCAGAAAGTATAGCTGCAGCGTTATCGGGTAATAATCAGAATGAATAAAAAATAATAGGAGGTGGCTTATATGCCAATAACATTAGCGGAAGCTAAAAAGAATGTACAGGATGACTTACAAATGGGAGTAATTGATGAATTTGCAAAGTCGAATTTTATATTAAACAATATACTGTTTGACAACGTGGTATCGCCTACAGGCGGCGGAACTACAATGACATACGGATATACAAGATTAAAAACACAACCTACTGCGGACTTCAGGGAAGTAAATCACGAGTACACAGCTCAGGAAGTATCTAAGGAAAGGTTTAATGTAGACCTCAAAATATTCGGCGGAGCGTTTGAAATTGACAGGGTAATAGCAGATATGGGAGGAATAATATCTGAAGTACAGCTTCAAATGTCTCAGAAAATAAAAGCTGCGTCTGCACTGTTTAACGATACGGTAATAAACGGGGACAGCGCAGTAAACAGTAAAGCCTTTGATGGACTGGATAAGGCAATAACTGGAAGCACGACTGAATATATTCCAACTGCGGCGATAGACTTGTCAGATTCTGCGGCAATAGACTCGAACTGGAGAGTATTCTTAGATCAGCTGGATGAATTCCTGATGGGACTTGACGGGACACCAACAATGATAGCGGGAAATGTGAAGCTGATAGCTAAAATAAAGGCTATTGCAAGAAGAGCCGGGCAGTATCAGATAACTCAAAACGGTTTCGGGCAACAGATTGAAAGCTATGCAGGAGTACCTTTGATTGATTTAGGTGCAAAGGCGGGAACTAACGATCCTGTATCTGCAATAAACGGACAAGGGGAAACTTCACTTTATGCTGTAAGATTTGGTATGGATGGTTTCCACGCCGTTGCTCCCGCAGGAAACGCCCTGATTAAAACTTGGCTCCCTGATTTTAAAACAGCGGGAGCGGTTAAAAAAGGAGAAGTCGAAATGCTTGCAGCGGTTGCATTAAAAGCTACTAAAGCGGCGGGAGCATTCAGAAAAATCAAGGTGAAATAGGAGGAACTAATGGCTATAATAAATACACCGAATAAAGAGTTTACTGGCATAAGCGCCAGTGTAACTTTTATTAATGGTACTGGAAAAACGGACAATCCATATCTGGTTGAATGGTTTAGGGAGCATGGATACGAGATAGTGGAAGACGAGGAAACAGCAGATGAAACTGCTGAAAAATCTAAAAAACCTAAAAAGTAGGTGTAAGATATGGAATACGTTGAAAACATCACTGAAGATGTTAAAAAATCACTGAAGTCGGTAGGCTACGATGTAGTAGATGCCGACTTATTTTTATTAAATCAGAGTATTGAAAAAGTCAAGGCGTATATTAAGAACAAGACTAATCAGAATAAGGTTCCTGAGGGTCTTAAATACGTGTGGATTGACAGAAGTGTAGGCGAGTTCTTATTCTTTAAGAAATCTCTCAATCAGCTTAACATCCCTAATCTCAATTTTGGACGTATAGTGAAAGAAATAGGAGAGGGAGATACTAAGGTCGTCTTTGAAAATACAAAGACTACAGGCGATAAATTTGAAGTCTACATCGAATATTTGTTAACTAAAGGAGAAAGTGAATTACTAAGATACAGGAGAATAGTATGGTAAGTGATATATTAAGAGAGGCAAGAGAAGCTATCCAGTCCATGTGGGACGGCAGATGTAATATATACAGCTATCAAGAAACGGTTGATGAATTCGGAGCGACGGAAGTTAAACCAAATGTATTGCTTTTTAAGGATTTACCTTGTCGTTTAAGTTTTAAGAACATAAGTCAGACAAGTCAGGGCGAAACATTCGCAGGAACATCTCAAGTTGTAAAACTATTTATCGCCCCTGAGTTATACGTTCCTCCCGGATGTGTATTTGAAGTTACACAAAACGGAGTTACAAGGAAGTACAAACACAGCGGAGTATCGGCAGTTTACACTAATCATCAGGAGATTATACTCGATATTTACAAGGAGCGTGCTTGATATGGCTTCCAGTAAAGTAAAAGTAGATTTTAACGAAATTAAAAGAGTAGCTGAGGCATTAAAATCGGCAAACACTCGACTGTTCATTACTAAGATTACAGATGAAATAGCTTTAAGATTGCTAAGAAAGGCAATAAAAAGAACTCCTGTCGAAGAAGGAACTTTACGAAGAAACTGGAATATAGCATCGGTAGAAGAAGCGGGAAATGGCTATGAAGTTACTGTTTTCAACCCTATGGAATATGCATCTTACGTTGAATTTGGGCATAGGCAGGAACCCGGCAGATATGTTCCAGCTATCGGGAAGAGGCTTAAAAAATCTTGGGTACAAGGGCAGTTTTTTCTTACAAAATCCGAAATTGAACTTGAAAGGGAGCTGCCTAAAATAATTGAAAAAAAGCTTGAAATATGGCTTAAGGAGGTAATGGGAAGTGGTAAATAATATTGTTGATGGTGTCGTGTCAATACTATTTAAAAAATATGGCATTACGGTATATAAAAACAAAATTTCACAAAACTTCAGAGAGCCTTGCTTTTTCGTTAAGGTGCTAACACATAGCGAGGATAGGCTGATTGGAAAGAGATACAAGGCTGATACCGCGATTTTAATTCAGTACATAGATGATGAGAACACTCCCGACACAAGAAGATTGTATACTGTGCTGCAGGATTTAGATACTCTGACTGAAGTAATTGAACTTAAGAATTATGGGCAGTTAAGAAGTTATAAGAGAAAAGGCGAAGTAACAGACGGGAATATTCAATATCAGGCCTATTTCAGTTACTTCGCATATAAATATAACGAAACAGAGAAAATGGAAGAATTGCAACTTAAAGGAGGTATTAAAAATTAATGGCTAAAAAGAATAATGTTGCTGATGAAAATAAATTTACAAAAGAGCAGTTATACAGCTCTAAAAAATACGAAATGAAAAAAGATATAATAGCGATAGTGCTGAAAGATAATGAGCTTTATACGACTGACGAGGCGGATAAGGCGATAAAGGAATTTTTAGATAAGGAGGTTGAATAATGGCTTATGGAGGAGGAACATGGTTAGTTCAAAATAAAGTGTTGCCTGGATCATACATCAACTTTGTCAGTCTTGCAAGGGCGATTGTGAGTTTAGCAGATAGAGGATATGCAGCTATGCCTCTTGAACTTGATTGGGGCGTAGATGGTGAAGTATTTACTGTTGAAAACTCAGATTTTCAGAAAGATAGTCTGAAAATTTTCGGATACAGTTATGACCATGAAAAAATGAAAGGTTTAAGGGATTTGTTCAGCAACGCAAAGACATTATACGCATATAAACTGAACGAGGGGGCAAAAGCGTCAAATGAATTCGCAACAGCTAAATATGCGGGAAAAAGAGGGAATGATATAAAAATATCCATATCCGCGAATGTTGACGATCCGTCAAAATGGGACGTTGATACGATGCTGGATAACAAAAGGATTGACTCTCAGACCGTATCAGCGGTTACAGATTTGAAAAATAATGATTTTGTGGACTTCAAATCTGGGGCTTCTCTTTCTTCAACATCTGCAACGCCACTTACTGGAGGAACTAACGGAACAGCAGTAGCAGGGGCAGAATATCAAAAATTTTTAGATAAAATCGAAACGTATTATTTCAATACGTTAGGATGTTTATCTACTGATACGACAATTAAAAAACTGTTTATTCAGTTCACTAAACGTATGAGAAACGAAGTTGGAGCTAAATTTCAGACGGTTCTGTATAGAGCTGAATTCGCAGATTTCGAGGGGGTTATATCAGTTCAAAATAAAGCTCTCGGGAATGATCAGGATTCATCTGCGGTATACTGGGTAACCGGAGCAGAAGCGGGCTGCGAAGTGAATAAGTCAGTAACGAATAAAACATATGAGGGTGATTTTAAACTTGAGTTTGCAGAGAATCAGACGGGTCTCGCTAACGGAATTAAGGCAGGGAAATTCTTATTCCACAGGGCCGAAAATCAGGTTAAGGTTCTGACGGACATCAATACGTTTACATCAATAGAACCTGAAAAGAATGATGACTTCAGTTCTAATCAGACGATAAGGGTACTTGATCAGATAGCAGTCGATATCGCGAGACTGTTTAACAAATCTTTTGTCGGAAAAGTTGCAAACGATGCCCAAGGACGTACTTCGCTGTGGGATAATATAGTGGATCATCATAAGGAGCTTCAGAAGATAAGGGCAATTGAAAACTTTGACTCAAAAGATGTCGCAGTTGAAAAAGGGAAGAATAAAAAATCAGTAATCGTAACAGACAAAGTTACGCCTGTCAATGCGATGGAACAGTTATATATGACTGTCATCGTTGCTTAAAGGGGTTAAGATACCCCTCTTTTTAATTTTTTAAATAAGGAGGAAAAATATGGCAACAGCAACTATGAATGCAGGGGACGCTATAACAGGGAGTCTTGGAAACTGCTATGTAACAATAGAGGGCAGAAGATTTTTATTTCTACAGCTAATAAGCATTGAAGCAAAAGCCGAGAAAAATAAAACCGAAGTTCCGATTATGGGGAAAACCGGAAAGGGGAACAAGGCGACTGGCTGGAAAGGGACAGGAACGGCTAAATATCATTACGGAATAAATAAATTTAGGGAACTTATGTCGAGATATGCTAAAACAGGAGAAGACGTATATTTCGATATACAGGTAATGAATGACGATCCTACTACTAAAGTCGGAAGACAGATAGTAGTCCTTAAAGGATGTAATTTTAACGGTATGACAATAGCTAAACTTGATGCGGATGCAGAGTATTTGGAAGATGAACTCGAATTTACATTTGAAGACTTTGAATATGCCGAAACATTCAGGAACTTAGCGGGTATGGAATAAAATTTTAGCAGGTGTGATGCCTGCTTTTTTTTTATATTATGAAAGGCGGTAAAAAATAATGGCAGATAGACTAAAAAGCTTCTTTAAGCAGAATGCAAAACCAATAGAAAATGAAAAAGTTGTAGTATCGGAGAGATTTACGGATGAAAACGGAAAACCGATTGAATGGGAAATAAAAGCTATTTCTAATGAACAGGACGACAAATTAAGGGAAGACTGTACTAAACAGGAAAAAATAAAAAAAGGAGTGTACGTTCCTAAACTTGACTATAGTGCGTATCTGAAAAGGCTGCTCGTGTCCTGCGTGGTATTTCCTGAACTGGATGACGCAGAACTACAGGACAGCTATGGAGTAATGGGTGAGGAGGCGTTACTTTCCGCTATGTTGCTTCCGGGGGAGTATAGCAATCTGGCAGAAGAGGTGCAGGCAATATGTGGATTTGATAAAGACATACTTGAAGAAAAGGTAGATGAGGCAAAAAACTCATTGAGGAGGACGGATTAGCTAACTATGCGTATTACGCTCTCCACAAATTACATATTATTCCAAGCAAATTTGCAAATATGAGCTTGGAAGATAAGGCTTTTATTATCGCAAGTATAAGAATGAAAATAAAAAATGATAAGGAAGCCGCTAAAAAATCTAAAAAGTAAGGAGGTGCGCTAATTGGCGTCAATATCATCAAGCATAAGAATGATGGATAGATTAACAGGCCCTGTAATTGCTATGGCTAATGCTATGGGGCATTTAGTATCTGTAATGGAAGCGGCGGATAATAAAAAAATTGACCCGAAAGGGCTTAGCGAACTTAAAAACAATGTCGCAAAAGCAAATTCTGAAATGCGGATACTTCAGGAAGAACTGATGAAAGCGGGTGGTAAAACGGAGCAGAATGATGCAAAACAAAAACAGTGGAACCGAAGTATTTCACAAAGTAAGAATAATATGTCTGGGATAATAGGAAAATTAAAACAGGCATTAGGCCTATATGCATTAATTAGCGGAGCTAAAAAGTTGATGAGCTTATCTGATGAAGTAGTAACGATAGACGCAAGACTTAATCTTATTACCGATAACGCTACTCAGAAAAACAACTTGAAAAACGCTATTTATCAGTCCGCACAGGACGCAAGGGTTCCACTTAACGATTTTGCCAACAGTGTTGTTAAACTCGGACAGCTTGCAGGCAGAAGTTTTGCTAACAACGGAGAAATAGTCAAATTTAACAATCTGATGGCTAAATCGTTTAAATTAAGTGGTTCATCTGCACAGGAAACTGCCGCGGCGATGTATCAGCTTAATCAGGCAATGGCCTCGGGACGGTTACAGGGCGATGAATTTAGAAGTATAAGGGAAAACGCCCCAATGCTCGCACAAGGAATAGCTAAAGCCATGGGCGTAGGAATAGAGTCGCTTAAAAAATTAGGTGCTGAGGGCAAAATAACTGCTGATGTGATTAGAAAGGCTGTATTCGGAATGGAAAACGATATAAACAGCAGTTTTAAACAGTTGCCAATGACATGGCGGGATGTATGGACAAACATGTTAAATTTTGTAATAAGAACATTAAATCCATTGCTAAATATGATAAACAGAATAGCAAACAATCAGAAATTTCAAGCTATAGCTACAGGTGTAGCTAATACATTTGAGATAGTTGCAGGAGTTATGGAGCAGTTCTTTAATAAAGCTTTAAGCCTTGCGGGTTGGCTGTATGACAAATGGGATGCTTTAAAATATCCAATCGGGATTATTATCGGTTTAGTTGCCTTTTACACAGTTGTACAGAATTTAGCCAATGTTGCAATAGGGATATATCAGTTCGCGGTAGGGCTTAAAGCCGCTGCCGAAACAGCTGCGTCTGGAGCTACTTTTATGGCTACTGCCGCCCAACATGGTTTTAATATGGCGGTATATGCGTTTCCGGGTACGTGGATTGTTGCCGCAGTCTTGGCAGTCACAGCAGTTTTAGCTGCAATTGGTATTGCTGCCGTAGCGGCAGCGATTGCGTTTATAAAGATGAAAACTAATACTTTGACTGTAACGGGAACTATTGCAGGGTCGTTTATGTGGATGAGAGCTGTACTGTTTAATGTTTTTGTTGACATAATAAATGGCTCCGTTCGACTAGTAAATAAAATTATAGGCGGAATAAATAAACTTAATGCGGGAGTCGCTAAAGGCTTAACAGATTTTGCAAATTACTTTATAGATGCCTTTAACTGGATAATGAGAGAAGCCGATAAATTTATGAACGGGCTTTTAAAGGGGATGAGTGCTTTTGCCCCTATGCTAAAAGCTGTAGGGCTTAATCTTCCTACGTCTACGGGCGGAGCGATACATCTAAACAGGGAAATCTGACAGCAAAGCAGATACCGATTATAAATGGCGGTAATAACGAACTGCTTAAAAAGAAAGACCCTAAATATGAGTTCGAGGCTGCGGCTGCATGGGGGAACAGGACAGAACGGAATGCTATAGACAAGCTGAAAGGGGTAAAAGATAAATTTGATAATCTCTTTGACCCCGATAATTTAGGCGGCGGTAAAGATTACGACCCTGCTGCGGGTAAAAATACGGAAAACAATACAGGAAAAACTGCTAAGAACACAGGAAAAATGGCGGATAAACTGGATGATACTGAAGAAGATATGAAATATTTAAGAGAACTGGCAGAGCAGGAACACATTAATCAATTTACAACAGCTGAAATTAAAGTCGATATGAACAATAACAATACAATTGAAAAAGACGCAGATATTAACGATATAGTGAGAAAACTCAAGGAACAGATTGAAGAGGAAATGGCGAGAACTGCGGAAAGGAAGTTTAACTGATGTATGATATTTACATTGACAGAATGCTTATCCCTGTTAATCCCGACAGGGTAACAATTTCAATGAAGAATAAAAATGAAACGGTATCCCTGATAAATGCTTCTGAACTGAATATCCTGAAGTCCGAGGGGCTTAGGGAAATATCCTTTAAAATAGTACTCCCTGCATATAAGTATCCGTTTATTAATACTTTACAAGGCTTTAACAAGCCAAAACATTATCTTGATAAGTTGCAAAGATTAAAGGATAACAGAAAACCATTTCAGTTCATAATAGCCCGTAAATACCCAAATAACAAGGGATATTTTAATACTAACATTAAAGTATCCCTCGAAGAGTTTAATTATTCTGACGACGTATCGGAATTCATGGATATTCCTGTAGAAATTAAACTGAAAGAATTTAAGGATCCCCGAAAGTCGGAACTTAAAATGATGGATGATAAAATTTCAGGATATCTGACAATGCCCCGCCCCGTTACTAAAGTGATTGACCGCTTCATATCGACCGGACCAGGGGAAACGCTCTGGGGCGTATGCAGAAGCCAGCTGGGCGGACTTGAGAAAATGGCAGATGTAATGAAGTGGAACGGACTTAAGAGATTAACTGACTTTATTCCAGGACAGAATTTGAGGTTAAAAGAATGAATATACTAAACAGCTTTTTATCACATTTGCAGGGAGAGTTTAATCTTGAAAAGGATATAGAACTGACGGTAACGCTTGAAAACGGTACTCCTCTAATGCCCCTTATTACCTCCATTACTTGGTCTACTGAAAGAAAAGGAAGCTGCGGGGTACTTGAGTTCGAAGTGTTAAAGGAGAAAATAGAATTTACCGAGGGAAATACCGTATCTGTAAAATACAAAGGTACGCCGTTCTTTTTAGGGTATATTTTTAAAAGAAGCAGGTCGAAAACTGGGAAAATAAAGGTAACGGCATATGACCAGCTCCGATACCTCAAAAATAAAAATACATACGTATTTAAAAATAAAACCGCTTCTGAAATAATAAAGCTGCTTGCAGCGGATTTTAATTTGCAAATAGGGGAAATTGAGGATACAGGGTATAAAATTGTCAAAAGGAGAGAAGATAACAAGACTCTTTTCGATATGATTTTATATGCCTTATCCGAAACTCTCTATTATACTAAGAAGCAGTTTATTTTATACGACGATTACGGGAAACTGACTCTTAAGGAAGATGAAAAGCTAAGAATATTTGATCTGATATTAGACGATAAAAGCGCTGAAAATTATAAATACGGTACAAGTATTGACAGTAATACGTATAATCAGATTAAACTCTCAAGAATAAATAAAGAAAAAAAAGTAAGAGAGATATTCATGGTAAAGGATCCATTTAACATCAAGTCGTGGGGAGTTTTGCAGTATTTTGAAAGTATCGATGAGAAAGTAACTGACGCAAAGGCAAAAGAAAAAGTCGAGAGCTTGCTGAAGCTCTACAATCACAAGAGGCGAACATTTTCAATGACTAAAATATTCGGAGACATAAGAGTAAGAGGCGGATCCAGTATAGTTGTCAATCTTGATGTTGGGGATATTATTGTCCAGAATTTCATGATCGTAGATAAAGTTAAACATACATTCAGTCATCAGGAACATTACATGGATATCGACTTCATTGGTCAAATGGGCAAAAAGGAGGTAAAAAATGAGCAATATAGTGGAACTGCTACAACAAATATCGAGTCGGACAGTTGAAGCGGGCGATCCGTTCGAGCATAGAAAGGGGACAGTTGAGAGTATAGACCCTCTCACGATAAAGATAGACCAGTACACTATTTTAGAAGAGGATGAGCTAATCCTGACGCACCTTGTACGAAACCATGACGTAGATATTTCCGTGTCCCACGAAACCGAAGATTTCGAGCTTATAGAGGGTGTTGCAACTGACATTAAGAAGCATAAGCATGAGTATAAGGGCAAAAAGAAAATAACACTGCACTACGGATTAAAAGTAGGAGAAGATGTTGTTTTACTAAAAGTACAGGGCGGACAGACATATATAGTTCTTGACAGATATACTGATCCGATAACGGAAGGAGAGTGGATGTAGTGATACCTCAGAACGACGGGCTTACCCCCGATATTCAGATTATTGAAAGACCGACTAATACTTATGCTATGAACTTATCTGACGATGATATTACTGACTTTGTAGACAATTTAAAAGCTATGGAGCAGGCAGTATATAAGATTATACGGACTGAAAGATACAGATATAAAATATATTCATGGAATTATGGGATTGAGTTAGAGGATTTATTTGGGATGCCTGTAAGTTACTGTATTCCTGAAATTGAAAGACGGATAAAGGAAGCACTGCTTCAAGATACTCGGGTAATCGAGGTAATTAATTTTGATTTCGACACTCCAAGAAAAGGAGTTGTATTTACGAGATTTGAAGTAGTTACAATATTCGGAAACATAGATGCGGATAAGGAGGTGCAGATTGGATAATGTTCGAGGCGAAGAAATATGAAGAAATAATGGAAAGAATGCTTGCAAGGGTACCGAATAATTTAGATAAAAGAGAAGGCTCTATTATATGGGACGCACTCGCTCCTGCAGCAATGGAACTGGAGAGTATGTATTTCGCTCTTCAGATATTCATTCAGGAAACATTCGGAGATACGGCAAGCAGGCCTAATCTGATTAGGAGAGCATCTGAAAGAGGGATTATACCTTACAAGGCGAGTAGGGCGACTCTAAAGGGCGTTTTTGATATAGAAATAACTCTTGGGAGCCGTTTTAATTTAGATGAGCTGAATTATACAGCCGTAAAATTTATACAGCATAACATCGCAACAAATCTCTATGAATACGAGCTTCAATGCGAAACAGCTGGAAAAATAGGAAACGGGAAAACAGGAAAACTGATCCCGATTGACTATATATCAGGATTAGGAAAAGCGGAAATAACGGAGCTGCTAATTCCGGGACAGGATGAAGAGGAAACAGAAAAGCTAAGACAGCGATATTTCGATAGCTTTAATATGAAAGCTTATGGCGGTAACATTTCTGACTATAAGCTGAAAGTACACGAGATAGAGGGAGTAGGAGCCGTTAAGGTTACTCCGATCTGGAACGGCGGGGGCACGGTCCTGCTGACCATTCTTGACAGTGACTTTAATCAAGCGAGTACAACTCTGATTAAGAAAGTACAGGACGCTATAGACCCGACAAACGACGCAAGAGGGCTGGGGGTTGCCCCGATAGGGCATATAGTAACCGTCAGGGCTACTGATAATGTAGTTATCAATATCCATACAAGCATTACGTTTGAGCCTAATTTCGACTGGGTAAGGGTAAAGCTGAAAGTCGAAGAAGTCATAAAAAACTATTTACTCGAACTGCGGAAAACTTGGGCATTAAAAAATGAACTGGTAAGTAATAATTTAGTTGTCAGAGTATCAAGGATTGAAGCTAAAATACTTGATATTAACGGTATTCTGGACATACAGAACACAACAATTAACGGAAGCTCTAACAATCTGCAACTGACAGAGTATCAAATTCCTGTGTGGGGAGGAATAACAGTATGATGATTTTAGAAAATATTAACGTCAACCTGCTGTCGTACCTTCCTCAGTTTATGCAGGAGTATAGGGAGATTAGACGAATAATGGAAAGCGAAGAACCTGAGCTGAGATTATTATGGGAAATACTTAAGAAAGTATTTAATAATCAGTTCATACAATACTGCGACGAAGACGGGATAAGCAAATTTGAGGAAATGCTGGGGCTTCACAGGTACGAAAATGATACACTGGAAATTAGAATTTTTAGAGTATTAACATATTGGAATGACCAAATCCCTTATACTTGGCGTGTACTTGTGAACAGAATGGACCAGTTGTGCGGTGACGGAAACTACGAACTGAGGGCCAATTTCAATGTGTATGAACTTGGAATCACTACTAAGTTTGATGATGCGAAAAAATACGATGAACTGAACAACATGCTTAAGACAATACTGCCTGCAAACTTAGGATTTAACAGTATCAATATACTTACACCGAAAGTTGTTAATACGCTGTATGTTTCTGTTGGAGCCGTGACCAACATAAACACATTAATTGAGATAGGAGGATAGAAATGGCAAGTATAAAAAGAACAGGAATAACTGACAAGGGAAAAGATTTGATAACTAGAGAAATTGCAGGAATAACAGAGCTGACATTTACGAAGATATCTGCATCAAGCAATAAACTGCTCGATACAGTAAACCTTGAAACACTTATTAATGTTGATGGAGTAAAACAGACGGCGAATGTCAGTAAAGTTGAGAAAATAGGAACATCGCAGATTAAAGTGACAGCCACGTTCAACAACTCAGGACTTATGAGTGGGTACAGTATGGAAACTTTGGGAATCTATGCAAAGGATACAGCAGGAACAGAAGTTCTTTTTGCGGTTACCGTTGCAGGTACTGCTGACTTCATGCCTGCAACAAACGGAATTAATTTGAGTACAGTAACAGTGGAATTTATATTTAATTTAAGCAATACTGATAATATTTCTTTGTCTATTGATACTTCCGCACTTGTGACCGTAGGGATGTTCAATTCTTTTAAGTCAGAAGTTAATAAAGATTATGTAAAATATACCGACTTTGCTGAAGAAAACAAGGCGGGGATAATAACGTATGCAAAAATTAAAGAGATAGCACCAAAACCAGATTTAAGTCCGTATATCCCATTTTCAAAAGGGTACAAAAATAATAGCAATAGTGATTTTGTTATAAGAGCAAATGGAAACGAGGCATGGATGCCTTTCCATGCACATATGTATAATAAC
>ERZ773008.276-NODE-276-length-36426-cov-3.765967_pt1 | contig 36426 bp, 45 predicted proteins | sample MGYA00580664_ERZ773008 | MGnify/ENA primary metagenome ERZ773008 (study PRJEB29015, sample SAMEA2738016) | human oral metagenome | biome: human oral; feature: human-associated habitat; material: dental | place: China | collected 2048 ...
GCAAGGTCATCTACCCCGTTGCCGACGAAGATCGCTAGAATCCCAAGGATGAACACTACAAGCCCGAGGTTGGCGATTAGAATAGCGATGGTCTGGTGCCGCTCAAATGGCTTTGTTGCGGTGGGCCCCGCCTCAGCAACCGGCATCGGCTGCGGAACATATCCCTGAGGCTGTGGTTGATACTGCGGAAACGCCTGCTGTTGTGGAGGAGACGGGGGTTGTTGCGGCAGCTGTTCCCCCTGCTGCGGTTGTTGTGGCTCCTGCGGGGCTTGTGGTGCTGGTGCCTGATGCGTCATTGTGTTTTCCTTTCTTCTGTTTCACTGGACCAGCAGGGCTTCTACCCTGGCATTATCAGAGTTTGTCGGGACAACCGTGCACACCCATTCCGCACGGACTGTCGCCCCGTAACCGTTTTGAGAATCAACGTGCCCCCGCAGCGTCCATTTAGTGTGGGCGTCGTTTTGCAAAGCAGTAAAATCAAACAGGCTTTCAAACTTCGCAGTAGACGGCGACTTGAGCTGCGCTTCAACCTGTTTATGGCAAGCGTTCCGTGCGGCGGCTTTGGTCCACCCATTGATCTGATCGGCATCATAACTAGACGAACCGCTGCCAGAGCCGCCATATGACGAATAATCACTAGTGGAAGAAGTAGTCGCAGGCGTTGAACTGCCTGAAGAGGTATCACCAAAGCATGATGACAACCACCACAAGATGAGAATGATGCCTATGCCGAGCCCGATAAGAGCACAACCTGCTTCCTCGTCCGATGTTGCCGACGCTCTCGCCGTAGGCGGATTGGAAGGCGTTGGCGTGGCGCGGCTTGCCATGATTTCCCGCTCGTTTGCTTTAGCGCGCCTGGCTGCTTCTTTGCGCCGTTCCGCTTCGGTAAATGTTGCTGATTGGACATGCGCGAACTTTGGGGATCGCTGATTAACATACCCCTGGGTAGCGGCGCTCTGCGCTTGGGTGACGCCAGACGAGCTTCCCGACCCCTTAAACCGCCCCGGTAACTGGTACGACCACGGGTCCCGTTCTTTCCTCACCAACTCAGGCAACGGGTTGACTACGGGATCGTGTATCTGGGAGTAGCTTGCGCTCGCGGCAGGGGTGACATCTAAGGTGACCTGTATACCGTTAGCTCGAATCCATATCAGCGCATAACACATAGCCACAAGACTTTTATCGTTGAAATGGTCAACAAAAGGCATAAGCTTATTGCTGGAAACCTCAGTGAGCTCACCAAGATGACGACCATTGAGGCATACCTCGATCACCGGGGCTTTCGTCCCCCGCATAACTTTATGAAGCGTGGCGAGAAAGCACGTGTCTCCAGCTGATAAGACATTCTTGTTCGCCTCGAAATACTCCTGGGTCTTCGTGACCTTGATACTCTTGCCCCGAGGGATGAGCGCCCAATCCAAGGTTGGGGGATTATTAAACGGGACGATAGCCCCAGGTGGCAGTACCCCCACTTTTAGTTTGTAATATGGGGCGTCACCTGGCCCGAAATCAGGCCTATCCGTATTCGACCACAGTCGTGCCCGAACTCCAACATCAAACCCGCTTGCAGCCAACCGCGCTACCTCGGGAAAATACTTCGCAGTGTCTTCATCCGGCAGATACCCCAGCACCTGATCGTTGTATCGCACGGAGATCGCATGCCCACTGTTGGAATGCGGATTATCCGGCTCCAACACTAGTGTTGCGTCGAAATATCGGGCACCCTCGGCATTAGCTCGCACCTGCCTGATAACCGTATTAACTTCCGCCGCATGGTACCGCATCCCCACCACATTTTGGCCGCACCAGGTTTCCGCAGGCTTCGCATCATAGATACCAGCCATGGCTCCATTCCCTTTTCTTCATCTTATGTAAACCGCAGTTAAGATTTATCTTATGATTCACCTAGGTGCTTGTATATAGTTTTGATGGAATGATGTTTGCAATACCCTCTTTTGGGTTTATCAGGCATCCATAAGGAATCTCGCATATGTGCCTGACCGGTACATTTCCTGCCACGCCTCAACCATAAAAACCGTCACCCCCAGTTCATGGGCGACCCCGCTTAACGACGGGTGGACACGCTCTGCCGCCGCATACTCCTCAATCGTGATTAACTGTCTTGCTGCCCACCGATTAGCCGCTAACTCCTGCTTCGCCCGCCACCACCCCACAGCAGCCGAATCATGCCCTAATGTTGCATGCCCCACCTCATGCGCCAGCGTGCACAAATGTGCCACCGGGTGCAGCCCCCGCCGAATGCTGATCGCGCGCCGGGGCGCATTCCAGAGCCCCTTCTTGCCGCCAACATGCGTGCATAGCGTGACCCCTAGGGATATTGCTAAATCTTCAAGGTTGTCAATCGTTAACATTTCATTCTCCTAGAGATATGAAAAAATTAAGGATAATCATAAGGAGAACGAAACAAAAATATCAAATTAGCTTACGGGCCATCATGATAATCATCATCACCTGGCATCGGCTCATCCGGCGAATCATCCGCAGCCGCCATCTCTTCGTATTGCCAACCATCAGCAGGAGACAGGGTGTTGCTTTGTATTGCCTTATCGAGCTCAGCCGTGTTCCCGATGTGGGGTGATATTTCTTTCTCTCCACGGAAAATTCGGACCGATTCTGGATCTATGCGTTTATCAATCTCTTTGAGAAGCTGCTTGTTCGTGGCTAGGCCCAGAGCTGTTTCTATACCCGTCCCATCCAAGTCGAGTGGGGTGATGTGTCCGGTTTTCACCAGTGCATCCCCAGCTTTGAGGTTGTAAGCATGCGCGATGGCGATGACGTTGTCGGCGGTGAGCCGCCCTTTTGCGAGTTGCCGGAGGACGGTTGTGTGAGCGAGCCCGGCTTTTTGGGCTGCCACGGTAGGGGTGAGCCCATCTTTGATGCTACGTATCCACTGTTCATGGTTCATAAGTCCATTATGCAAGTGCTATTTGCACGTGTCAAGAAATGGTGATTTGGTGAAATTTCAATAATCGCTTGCGAAATGATCTTTTGATGTGCATAATGTACCAATGAAGATCGAAATGAACGGAAAGTGAAAATGAAGTTACGCCTCAAAGCTGGAGTGATTGAGAAAATCATGTCAGACCGACGGTTGGAGACAGATGAACAAACGGCTGCGATTTTGGGCGTTGATTTGCCGGATCTTGAGCTTATGCGGGCGGGGGCACCAATTAGCCGCGCAATGGCTTTGCACATAGCAACTATCCAAGGGACGAACTTTGATCTGTCTCCGTGGGTGGAATGGGTAAAACCAGAGCTCAACGCCCCCGCGGCTTAGTTGCGCTGGGGTCGTCGTAAAGCAAGGAAGAAAAGGAAAAACAATGAAGAATTTGGATGTTGTGGTTCGTGTGAAGCGCGAGCCGTCGCTTGCCGAGCTGCGGCCGGTAGCGGAAGCCCTCACAGCGCTGATTGATGAGGGGCTGGTTGATGTTTTGATCGTAGGCGGCGGTACGGGGGATACCAGGGTTCCTCATGTGTCGGAGTTCATGCTGTTGGGGTTGTGCGCTGCAGATAGCGCCCAGCCTGAGGTCGTGCATGGGAATATCACGGTGTTGCAGCGTGCGCTGCGGCAGGAGGTAGAGTCCCGTGCCTAGCCGGAAGATTGATGACCTCCAAGTAACGATCACTAGCGCCGGGGTGGAGTTGGCCCAGGATGGGGTTGGTGTCGTACAGGTTGATGCGGATTCGATTATGCGACTCATCGACGCTTTGCAAGACGCCTGGTACCAGCATGCCGGGGTGCCGCCAATGACGGACCGGTTCTGCAATATCGGCGATGGTTTGTATGCGACCCGAGACGGCGGAACAGTCCGCTTCTACGACGAAGGCGAGTTCCTTTTCCGGGTTCAGCGGTTCCAGTTCCCAGCGATGATGAGCTTGTTCGCCCCGGAAGATCCGAGTACTGCCCAGGAGGTGGCTGTTGATGCCTAGCGCGTTTGTTTTCTCGGGCGAGCTGGATGGGTTGTTCATCGAGCTAGGGCCTACCGGTGCGGATCTTCAGGATAGCGCCGGGGCACAGATTCATATTGATCTTGAATCATTCCCCCGGCTGTGCTCGATGCTCCAGCTCACTTACCAGGCCAATGCCGGCCTAGGCGACTAATCGCCCCCTTATTGCTTGTGGCCCCTTCCTCGCCTGGGGAAGGGCTGGGAAGGGGCCGCATACTACCTGCACATACACGAAGAAAAGGAATTTTAGTAATGATCTCGGTTATTGGAATGCTGACAGCGATGGTGTCCATGACGTTGGCTGCGTGCTCGCTGGCGTTAGCTGTTGTCGTCTATCGGCGTACCCGGGGGAGCGCTACCAGTCGGCAAGAATGCCAAGAACCGGTGCAGGCGTCACCTGCTGCTGCCGTGCCGGCCGCTGTTGTTGCTGCCAAAGGTGGCGCTGTAGACGGCGCGACTGGGCGGCTGCTCATCGCCCCATGTTGGTTTAGTCGCCTCGTGGTTCCTCTTGATGCTTGGTCTGCTCGCCTGGTGGCGTCCTGTCTGCGCGTTGTGGGGGAGCAGTTGTTATCAAGCCGGGTGCCTGTTGTTTGTTGGCCCTGTGTTGGGCAGTGTCGGGGTTCGCTGCTCGTGATGCGTCGATTGGTGCGGCTATGGCCACTGGTCGCCGCTTGGGCGGGTCAGCGTTTGGCGCCTTGCCGGGTGGTAGGGAGAGGGCCGCCTGCTCATAACGCGCTCCTCTTGTCGCTGATATCGGCGGCAGCAGCCCCCTATAAACAGAAAACCGGGGGCTAGCACAAATTACCCAAACTAGCCCCCGTCGTAAAGCCTTTGAAAGGAAGGCACATGAATCATATCACTACCCCTCAATTACCGCAATGGTTAACCACCGCCCAAGCTGCGACGCTTTCCGGCTTTTCTCAATGGCAGATCCGCAAGTTTTGCCGCCAGGGTGTGCTGCGCGCTACCCAGCCGTCGATGGCCACCACTGCGGGACGCAACGCCCCCTACCGGATCGCGCTCACTGATCTGATGGATTTCATGGGTGCCCATCCGGTGGCCGAACAGGAAGGATACCGCCATGTCGGATTCTACCGCTGACCTACCATCTCGCCTTGCAGACAGCTTGACTGCCACCACGGTGTGGCAGCAGGAGCTGATCGCTAAGCTACTTGAGCGGGGGAACGCCGAAGCAGAAAGCGGCCTCGACGTCGCATTAATCATTCATGATTTACACGCCCAGGTTGAGACGCTGACTGCGGCGAAAGTGGTTGCTGAGCAGCGTGCTGCTGATTTACATGCGGCGCTGCATGACGCCTGCGATCAACGCGACGCCTACAAAGCCGCCCAGGAATCCAAGGAATGCTGCCAGGATCCGTGGTTGGTGACCGTGCCGGTTACAGAGCCGGCAACCGGCAGGAGCAGTGCTGACACGGGCGCTGATGCTGACTGCATTGACACCGATGCCGCCGCTGAGCCGGATTCGGGGATGCAACCGGTACCGGAACTGCCCATGGGCCTTGTGAACAGTATCCGGCAGGCAGCGGCCGCGGCGCTGACCGCGATAGACCAGTGCCGGGAAGCATTCGAAAACGGCGACGACGGCAAAGCCTTCAAATGCATGAAGCACGCGGCTGCACACATGCGCAGGGTCATTGACGGGCTGAAAACCGTTAACAATATCGTGAACGTCGGTGAAGAGTGATGCCTGCGACCGTTACCCTTGCGGGGCCAGTAGCCCGCCGAGTGTATGCAAGACGTTTGGTGTCTGTCTGCTTTGATGCGGGCAATCCTACTGCTATCGCCCTGGGCGACCTAGCTGCCTGCGTGCCAGGTTTCGGGGTGCTGCCCGAAATGTGCCTATATGGGCTGCCAGTGATTCACCGTTGCGTGTTTGTGCCCATCGCTACCGCATGGGAGTGGGTGGGCATGTACAAGCGCCACCGGCAGGAAACACCACGGCAGGAGCTAACCCGGATCCTCCAGTGGGCAGAGCAGCAGGAGGCACCGGAATGAGCCGCGCATGGTGCCGCTGGTGCGGCGCAGAAATCCGCTGGGCAAAAACCACCAACGACAAAAACATCCCACTTGACCCCTGCCCGACCCTAGACGGTCGCTGGCGTATCAGTCTGGGCCTCGCCCGCTACGTGTATGGCGTCGCCAGGGAACAAGCCCGGATTGCGGGAGAACGACTGTACGTGGCGCACATGGAAACCTGCACACGTAAAACTCACCAATCCAACCTAAGGAAAACACGATGAACGCTACTGACATTCGGCGAACGTCGCTTGCCGCGTCCGGCGATACGATCGGTGCCCTGCACATCCATGAAACGTGGGCGATCGTTGACTGGCCCCACAACCCCACCACCGGGGAACACGAATCCTATGCGGTCGTCTACTCCGTTGACGGCTGGCGGGTCACCGAGGTGCCCATCCCCGCCGCCGCATACAGCATTGTTCACGCCGCGCCGGGGCAAGTGCTCGCCGCAGCCTACGGCGTTTTGGAAGACAACCCCCATCTTATTGATACCCTCCGCACTCTCCAGGAGTCCTAAAATGCTGACCTACCTCGAAGAAGACGCCGCTCTGATTTGTCGGTGCCTGCCGAAAAACATTGCCAGGCCGGACGACGAGCAGTTCCCCCTATTCCTTATCTATGCGGTGCTTATGCGCGCTAAGGGCACTGCTGCCACGCTATCAGACGTTCATGATGCCTGGGCGGCCTGGCGCACCGACAGTGCGCCCCTGCACAAAGATTTGGTACCGTTCGATGAGTTGGATGCCACCACCCAGACGCTGGACCAGCCATATTTGGATGCTATCCATGCCGCAGCCAGGATCCGGGAGGCCGAGACCCATGCCTGACTATTCCCAGCTGCCGGTCAAGTCAAAAGCGGTCTTGTTCACCCGGGAGCTGCATAACGCGATCCGCGCTGTGATTAAAGTAGCCAGCCGGAAGTTTGAGGACTTCGACGTCGTCAAGCTGGTGTTCCGGGGTGAGCGGCTGCTTGTGTGCGCAGCTAACCCGCGGCATATGATCCAGGCAGTGGTGCCCACTTATTTCGCCGTTGTTGCCGCCGAACACGCCGAGGTGGAGATCACGGCTGCATCAGCCAGACTGCTACTGAAGCTTAAGCCGGATTTCAAGAAAGCCCCCGAGGCGCAGTGCGCGCTGTTTGTCTCGGAGAATGAACTAACCCTCCAAGACCTGTCCGGCACGTGCGGTGACCTTACCGACGTCACCGCGGCACGGCTGGCCCCAACACTGCCCACCGACGTTGTTGCTGTCATGGACCGGGTGCGTGATGAAGTCAGGCAAGGTGTTGACGCTGCCTCGCCAGTAGTCCTTACCGCCGCCCAGATGGACGCCATCAGCGCCGCTATCCAGTACGCCCAGGTGCCATTCTGCGCACCCATTGGCCTGCCCCCAGGTGACTACTTAGCGCGCTGCTACGTGCCGTTGGGTGGCATGGTGGAATCCTATTCGACGGTAACGGACATCCGCAGGCCCTATGCCGCCGACGGCGGCCCGGCGCGGGATGCTGACGGGTTCGAGTACGTGGCCACGTTGCCGGTGGCGCCGCGGCAGATTACTGCCCGGCCGAACCTGAGTGGTGGGGCGGTCTAGCTAATGATTCTCGGTATCTGCCAGCAGCCCCGGCACCAGGCGACAGCTACACGGCCCAGCCTGTGGGACCCTACGTTCCCCGGGGAACCGGTCAAAAACGCACTGGCCAGGCAACAACAGGCTAGGTTATTGTGTGCTACCTGTCCGCTGCTGGGTGCGTGTGAGCACATGCTCTCTGACGCAGAACGCCGCGGTGTGCTCGTGGGTGGGGTGGTTGCTGGCAGGTACTCGGACATTCCTCAGCAGCACGGGAAAGAGGGGGATCTGTATCAGGAGCGGTGCCGCGCTTGTGGGCGGCAGATGCTGCCGCAGGCGGAGCCGCCGATCCAGGCCAGGGGTCGCAGGAGGAAAAAACATCCGCTCCGGCACGTGGGGGAGGGGCTGTGTGATAAGTGCTATCCCGTGTGCTCCAGGTGGGCGCATGCTCGGGGTGGGGCGGCATGACAAACTATATTTTCATTTACATTGTGCGCGTTTATTTATTAGAGAGGGGAGAGGCACATGTGGTTTAGGGGAGGCGACACGCTTACCACTCACCCGCTGATGATCCGGCTCCTTGAAGTGTGCGACGGAGACCATCTGCTGAAGAACGAGGCAAAGGGTGTTCTCGTCGATCTGGTGAGCATCTCGGCGGCTCACGCTACCGACTACCTGGTGGGTTATGGTGCCGTGTCGCAAGTAGCGCCAGGGCGCGAAAAGATCGTCATCGAGAACCTTTGCGCCGCGGGCTTACTCTTCCGGGAAGAAGGCCCCGGCGGCCGGCCAATGCTGCGTATTGTTGACGACCCCACGCTTTTCCATATCCGGCTGAAAGAAGAGATGGAACTTGACCGGCGGCGGGCGAAAGACAAACGAAACCCTGAGCTGCTCATTACCGTTCGTGTCCGGGACGGCGATCAGTGCCGCTGGTGCGGGAAAACCGTGGACTGGCGTGACCGTCGCTCCGCCAGGAGCGCCACCTATGACTCCCTCAACGGGCATAAGGAATCCACCCCTGAAACCCTTGTCGTCGCCTGCCAAGCATGCAACAGCAAGCGCGGTGCCGGAGAAGTCCTAGAGCTTCGGGACCCGCCAACGCCAGCCGAGGTCTATTACACCGCGGCCAGTATCGAGTTCATTAACAACAACCAGTATGCGCAAGATAGTGGCATCCATGTGGTCTCGCGGAAGGAACGCCAAGCCCAGCGCGTCGCTCAGGAAACCCACACCCCGGCGCGCCAGGCGTCTGTTAAACACGAGAGCAAGGAGCCCCAGGCTACCAGTGTCCCTGCGCCAACCACGCCGCCACCAGCAGTCGCCGTTGATGGGTTCAGCGACCCCCTCGACGACGCCCCAGACTGGGTACGTGAAGGACACATAGAAACGACCCCTTCCGGCACCGCTGGACCATCTCCTGCACAGCCGCATGTAACGCCGTCCCAGCGGGCACAAGAGCCTACGCACCCCCTAGAAGAAGCGGCAGTCATGAGCCGTCCAGGCGCCGCGCCGGGTAGCGTGCAGGATGGGGCGCCAACAACTACGCAACAAACCATAGACGCGACGACTGGCCTTGGGCATGGTCGCCGCCCAGGCCGCCGCCGTAACCGCCGCCGCCGCGGAGGCCGCCAACGGGAATAGCCGCGGGTATTCCCGAACTTATACCCCTCTAGCCGCTACGAGCTTGCCGTGGCGGCGATTAGCCATGCCTGAGAACTTTTACTCTTGAATGGCCTACCGCACCACTAAAACCCGTGATGAACAGCGAAAACGGGGCCTTGGGTACCTTCATGCGGGTGGAGGAGCCGCTGGCGCAGGTGGCAGATAGAGTTGCCCTGGCGGCTATTACTCCTTGCACATGTGCCTCGTTATCCTGTTTTCGCTATCCCCAGGTGTCGCCTGGGGATTTTCTTTGCCTATGTTCATAACGATTTGCGCATATCTAGATCGGATCTAGATCATGCCTAGGACGGCGGGGTGTCGTTTCTGGTCTCGTCGGGTCGGGTCGGGGCGGGGAGGCCGCCGTTAGGCGGCAGCCCAGGTAAGATACTTCTTTAAGAGAGAAGGGAAACCTGGTGGACGATTACCTTTTACATGAACTAGGGAAGTCTTTGTATACGTTGGAGACTGAGGGGGGAGCGCTGGCTGATCTCCTTACCTTCCGCAGGTGTAGTGGCGGTGATACTTCGGTTGGTCGGTCGGTTTGTTCGTCGAGGCCGCCGGTGAATCTTGCCATGTTGGACTTGAAAATCTGTACGGAAAATCTCCTGATGTTTTGGGCGGGGCAGATCGCTGTGGCATCCGGTGTCGGTGTTCCTCAGGAACATGGTGTCCCTGTGTTGGCTGGGTGGTTGCAGCGGTACCTGTGGGTGTTTGATGGCGTGCCGTGGGGCGTCATGGCTGCCGAGGAGATTGTGGCGCAGTCGCGCCTGGTGGCTGAGGTGGTGTCTGCCCTTGGCGCTGATGAGTGTGAGGAGGCGCCGCCGGAGTGGGCGTCGTGTCGTGTGGTGGCGTCGTGGTTGACCCGTCGTGGGTATCGGGTGAGCCATATGCGGGTGTGGCGATGGGCCCAAGCTGGGCTGGTGCAGACGGTGCCGGGTGAGGATGAGCTGCTGGTGTGTTACGCCGATGCTGAGCGCGCCTGCATCGACGCCACACCCGGCGTTGGTGTTGCGGTGTTACACCCCGTGGTGTAAGCTAACGCTCGTAACCCCTGGGCCCAAGGCTCAAGGGGTTTCGTCGTATCCGCAGCAGCTCCCCACTATGTGGGGATGTCCCGTCCCGTCCCGTTTTGGTATTGGGGCCGGGGTTTGGCTTTCCGCGACCTGTCGGGGGCTTCTTTTCCTTTTTCTTCACTGCCCGACACCAGGCCCATTGCTGCGGATACGGCACCTATATGCTTAAACCCCTCCGAGGATTAGGGGAGGTGATGGTCATGCCGCGCGCAGGGACTATCTGCTGCGAACCTGGGTGTCCAAAACCTGCTGTTTACCGGGGCCGGTGCCGCAGCCACGCCCAAGAGTGTGAGCGGCACCAGCGCGCTATCGTGGCCACCAAACGCGACGAGCCAAGTAGCCGGGAGGCCAGGCGCCAGACTGTTGCTGCCTGGCGCGCCGCCCATGGTGATGTGTGCCCCGGCTATCGCCGCCCGCCGCACCCGGCGCGGGACCTCACCGCCCAGCACTCGCATGCCCTCGCCGACGGCGGCGACCCCGGCCAGCCCCTGGTGGTGCTGTGCCGCAGCTGCAACAGCCGGCACGGTGCCGCCCGGCTCGCCGCCCGCCGCGGCCGCCACTGACCCCAGGGGGACACCCCCTGTAGCAGACTCACTATTGGCCGTGACGGAGGTGGCTAGATGGTGCGGAGGGTTCAAAAACTGCCTCTGGCCTGCTATTTTTTGAACCCTCAAACCTGATATTTTGCTCGATGAAACCTTTTGGTAGGGGGTGGTTTTTATGCCCAGTGGTGGTGCTAGGCCCCGGTCGGGGCCACCGCCGGACCCTCGTTCTGGTCGTTCTGATGCCCGCGGTATCTCCGCGGAGTTGCGGGTGCTGCCGGCGGCCGGCTACGCGGGCAAGCCCCCGCCGTGGCCACTGCCGACCGGCTACTCCAGGGAGCGCGCCCTATGGAAAAAGATATGGCGGTTTCCCCAGGCTGTGGCGTGGGCTGGCGAGGAATGGCGTTGGCTGACTATCGCGCATTACGTGCGGTGGGCTGTCCGTAGCGAAGCACCAGGGGCTACGCCGTCAATGATGACCCAAGTGCTGCGGCTTGCCGATAGCATCGGCCTGACGCCCGCGGGGCTCCTACTCAACGGCTGGACAATCTCCACCGCTGATGACGACTCCGTCACCGAGTCGGCCCCGCCACCGCAGCAATCTAATCCTCCTAGGCGCCGCCTACGGGCGGTAAAGGACGATGACGATGATCCTACCGACTGATTGGGTTGTCGACTTTCCTACCCTCGGGGATCTGTGGGATGCCTGGGTGCAGGCTCACTGTCTCATCCCCGATGGTTATAGACGTGGGGAGGCATTCGTCTGGAGTGATTGGCAATTCTGGTGCGCTGCCAACTTCGGCCGTATCCGTGCAGGGCTGCAATGGGAAAACAACCCCTTGGGCGCCAGGGCATTCACCTACCGGCGGTTGCAGGTTATCGCCCCGCAGAAGACTGGTAAGGGGCCGTGGGCGGCGTCGATGACGGCTATCCAAGCGGTAGGCCCAGCTGAGTTTGACGGCTGGGCGGCAGCGGGGGATGTCTATCGATGCTCCGACTGGGGCTGTTCCTGTGGCTTTGTCTTTCCCTACCAGGCTGGGGAACCCAAGGGCAGGCCTCACCCATCGCCACTGATCCAGTTGACTGCCACATCCGAGGACCAGGTGGAGAACACCTATAGGCCGCTGCGGGCGATGATCCAGATGGGTCCCCTCCGGCGCCAAATGGCGGTCCGGGATGGGTTCGTGCGCATCCTTGGCGGTCTGGGCGGCGACGACGCCGACCGAATCGACGCCGTAACCGCCAGCGCCGACAGCCGCGTCGGCAACCCCGTAACGTTTTGTGAACAGGACGAGACGGGGTTGTGGACCAAACGCAACCGCATGACTAAAGTCGCCGACGCCCAGCGTCGTGGTCTGGCAGGCATGGGTGGCAGGGCGATCGAGACGACAAACGCCTACGACAGTGCGGAGCAGTCGGTTGCCCAAACGACGCTTGAAGCCAACTTGGATGATGTGGCGACGTTCTACATTCCACCGCCCAAGCATTTGAAGTGGGAGCGGAAACGAGACCGGCGCCGAATCCTCGAAGCCGTCTATAAGGGCAGCCCCTGGGTCAATATCGCCGCGGTGCTGGCCGAGGCTGACGAAATATCCCTCCGTGATCCCGAACAGGCCGAGCGTTTTTTCGGTAACCGGATCACCTACTCTTCAGGCAGCTGGCTGCCAGCAGGACTATGGGAGGAGCACTATGCAATGGCTGGGGAATCCCCCTGACGGCACTAGCATCTGCGTGGGCTTTGACGGGTCAGAAAACAACGACTGGACTGCTATCCGGTGTGAAACCCTTCAAGGGTTTTCGTTCACACCCCGTTACGGGCCAGACGACCGCCCCACCATCTGGAATCCTGCCGAGTGGCAGGGCCGCATACCCCGCGGGGAAGTAGCCGCAGCCGTCGACGAACTTTTCGACCGCTACCAGGTGGAACGCATGTACTGCGACCCCCAGGATTGGAGGTCGGAAATTGGCGAGTGGGCGCTCAAATACGGTGATGAGCATGTGTTTGAGTGGGCCACAAACAGCATCAAACGCATGTACCAGGCGATTCGGAGGTTCGAGGTAGACCTGACAACGGGGCGCATCACCCATGACGGGTGCCCGCTCACTAGTCTGGCCATGGCCAACGCTCGAAAGGTCGCCAAGGCCGGCCAAATGTACGTGCTCGGCAAAGCAACAGAGCAACAAAAGATTGACCCTGCCATGGCCACCGTGCTCGCCCACGAAGCGGCCATGGACGCCCATGCTGGTGATTGGGAAAACGCTTCAGCGCCCGCCAGGGTTGTTGTGCTAGGCCGCCGCAGAAGGAGGTGACAATGGAACTCACTCCAGAAGAGCGAAGACTCACCGAGAAGCTCTTCAACAAGATCCAGAAGCAGCGCCGGGAAGACCGCAAAAACGAGTGCTACTACCGAGGTCTACAGGAAATCGGCAACCTTGGCATTGCGGTGCCACCCGATGTGCAGCCGTTTGCTTTCCCTTTGAACTGGTGCCGCACCTATATAGATGTTTTGGAAGAGCGGCAGGACGTGCGAATGTTCCTGCGCTCCGGGGCACTCGAAGAAGACTCCGAGCTGCGTGCCGACTGGGAAGCCAACGACCTCGACTCCTTGTCCCACCTGGTGCACCGCGATTTGCTCATTTACGGTCGGGCATTCATCTCCGTTGCCGCCCGCGACGGCGGCGGCAGGCCCCGGATCATGCCCGAATCCCCCAAAGACATCGCCGCTTTGGTCGATGCGCGCACCCGTGAAATGACCGCGGCCCTCCGCATCTACCGTGACGACACCGGCATCGCCGAATACATGACTCTCTACCTCCCCGACTCCACCGTGCTCATCGACCGCCGCGCCGGGAAATGGGAAGCAACCAGGCGAATCAAACATCGCCTAGGCCGGGTGCCGCTGGTGATGATCCTCAACCGGCAACGAACCGGGGAATGGTCGGGCGAAACCCAACTAGCCGATCTTCGACCCCTGGTCGATATGGCAGGCCGGGTAATGCTGCAGCTCCAGCTAGCCATGGAAACCGTAGCAACGCCCCAGAAAGTTGCCCTAGGCGTGTCTCAGAAGGACTTCGTGGATGCCGCCGGCAACCAGATCGACGACCCATGGGAGACCTATCTGGGCGCCATCTGGGCGATCTCCAGCAAAGACGCCAAGATCGAGCAGTTATCGGGCGCCCAACTGACGGGTTTCCACGACACCATCAAAATGCTGGCCGAACAAGCGGCAACCGTGACCGGCCTGCCGGTGCGGATGATGGGGCAGAACACTGCCAACCCCGCCGCCGAGGGCGCCATCCGAGCCGACGAATCCCGACTCGTGAAACAGGTAGAGCGACTAAATACCCTCATGGGTGCTGGGTGGGCCTGGGCGCTAGGCATCGCCGAGCGGATCCGCACCGGCAGCTGGGAAGCCGACGGCAAAATCAGCACCCTGTGGCAGAACCCCGGTACCCCCACGGAATCACAGCGGGCCGATGCGCTGCAAAAGAGCACTGGGGGCAGACCTTTCATGTCAGTGCGCGGGGCCATGGCAGAGATGGGATGGCCGCAACAGCGCATCGACCGCGAGCTGGAGTGGCTAGAGCAGGAAAACAGCATGGGCGGCATCATCGAAAAGCTCGAACGCGGCGCCGACGACAAGGCGGAACCACCGTAACCGTAGCCGTCGTCTAGCGGTGTGGAGGGAGGCCTACCATCATGCTGGATTCCCAGTACTCCAGGCTCCCCCCACAACTACAAGCAGCCGCAGACTACCGGCAGCGACTCATTGCCCAGGTAGTCCGGCGGGTGCTCGCGGCCTGGCGGCCCAACAGCCCGCAGGACCCCAATGCCTGGTTCGCTAGCCATGCCCTGCCGTTCACCGAGATGGTGACCCACGGGCAACTACTGGCAGCCCAAGCAGCAGTCGCGTCGGCGGATGTTGCGCTGGATCTGCAACACTATGATGCGGTACCGGAGCTGTCGGCGGACCCGGAGGCGTTCGCCGGGGTAACAGGTAGTGGCGACCCCGTGATGGGCCTCGCCTACGCCCAAGCCCAAAAAATCACCGAACTGGTCGACGCCGAAGCCCCTATCACGGAGCGTGCACAGGCGTGGCACCACGCGGGCGTGATGCTCGCAACCGCCGCCCAAACCGCCATTTCTGATGCCGCCCGCATGGCCATACTCACCCACCTAGCCGCCAGGCCTGGCACCACATGGGTGCGGGTGGTTCGGCCCCCATGCTGCGCCAGATGCGCCATCCTGGCCGGCAAAAAAGGCAGCAGCCGCATGAAATTCCTTCGACACCCCGGATGTGATTGCACCGCCATTCCGGTCTCCGAGGCTACGTCGGATATGCATAAGCTGTTCTATTTCGACGCTAAAGCGTATTTCGATGATTTGTCCCCGGAGCAGCAGGCCAAGGTGTTCACTAAAGCAGGCGCCAGGGCTATCCGGGACGGGGCGGACATCAACCAGGTTGTTAACGCCCGCAGGGGGATGAAAACTATCACCTCGGCAGGTGGTAGGCGGCGGCTTATCACCACCGAAGGCACCACCAAGCGCGGTTGGGCGTCTGAATACTTGCGGGAACAATATGGTGCGGCGCTGCAAAAAGCCGGTGGCAGGTACCGGCGCACGTCGGTAGCTAGGCTGATGCCGGAAGAAATCTACCGTATCGCAGGCGACGACCGCGACTTGGCTCTATCGCTACTACATAAGAACGGCTTTCTCACCGATGCCACACCGGACCTGGGTGGTAAGTGGTCATGGGCGAAACGCGATCCTGAAATCTTGGCAGCCAAACGCAGGATTGGCACCAGGCCCAGCATTGCACTCTCTGCAGGAAGCAGCGCTGACGACCAGGTTAAACCCGCCCTCGGCGCCGAGACTGATGCTAGGCTGAAACACGACTACTCCCAGCGTATAGTCACGACTCCTAGCCAGTTCCGTAAGGTTGTCAACCGGGCGTTGAGCTATATGGATGAAGCGCACCAAGGGAAAACATTCCTCCCCGACGAATACAAAATCGGGTTAATGAACGGGCGTGATCGCCTCGGGACGAAAGTGGAAGACAGCGCGATCCGCGGAACTTCGTACCGAACCATTGACCATGAGGGGATTACTCGTTACCGAGTAACGATTAACGGGACTTTCCAGGGGCAGGAGCTAACCACCCTTCACGAGCTGGGGCATCTCATCAAATGGAAATACGAAACCCTGCCAGAGATGAAACCGGTGCTTGCTGCGATTCGGCGAGCGCCGTCGACACGTGAGATCGCAACGTATGCGGGGAATCTGACGGAGAGCCACACCCAAATCTATCTTTTGCTAGATGATGAGATTTTCGCTCGGGCATATGCCCAGTGGGTGACCACTAAAACCGGGGTACCGAGGCTGGTAAATACCCTGAATTTTCACCGGGGCCGGGAGCACGTTCTAGATAGCGTACAGTGGCAGGACTCTGAATTTGCGCAGTATATTATGCCTGCTCTTGATGAATTTTTTACCCAGGTGTAGCATTGTAATTATGTTATTCACAGATGCCCCTATCGACGCCCCCTGGGACGTTATTGTGCAGTCCTACATGGACGTCATGGGGTGGTCACGCGAGCGTGCGGAAGAATACGTAGACGCGCTCGCGGGTATTGGCATGTGGAAGCCTTGCGACCGGAAAGAAAAGTACAAAAACGCCGCCCCGCCGCCCCTCAGCTGCCCACTCTGGTAACCCCTAAAAACTGTGACACCGGCCCCCAAAAGTGGAGGTCGGTTTTTCTATGCCCAAAAACAAAAGAAGGAAGGAAGATCCATGATTGTCAACGGCCTAATGCGCTACCACATTCGGTGCGTTACGCAGCCCCCCATCGACGGCCAGGAACCACTAGCCGGCGGTGCTAGCAACGCCGCCGGGGCCGCTTCTACCCCCCAGGCCAGTGGCCGGCAACGGGAAGGCGAAACCGCATCAGCCACCAGCAACGCCGACGCTGATGCTGACGCCGACAGCGACGGGGATGGCGGCGAACCGAACGGTCGGGGCTCAAAAACCCAAGTGCTTGCCGACCTAGCTAAGGAACGCGACAAGCGCCAGACCCTCGATAAGGAAAACGCTGCTTTGAAGACGCGCCTGGCAGAGTTCGAGCGCGCCCAGATGACAGAGCAAGAGAAAACCGCGGCAGACCTCAAAACAGCCCAAGACCGCGTGGCGGCTCTGGAAGCACAGATCGCCGAACAACACCGCCAGGCGGCAGTTGCTAAGGCGCTGAAAACTGCGGGGCTGCCCGCTGATCTAGCCGGTCGGCTTCAGGGCTCAACCCCGGAAGAACTCGCCGCCGACGCTAAGGCTCTAGCCGCGGCGCTAGGCGAGCCGCCGGGCGCCCCCCCCCAAGGGGCAACACGCCGGCGGCAAGATGGCCCCCCGCAGCCTCACCGAGGCGCTCCGCAACCACTACAACATCACATAAAAGATAGAAAGATAGGAGGATCGCGCCATGCCTATTACCCTGGCAGACGCCAAACTCAACACCCTAGAAGACTACGACCCGGCGATCATCGACGAGTTTCGCAAAAACTCCCCGCTGCTAGACGCCTTGATCTTCGATACTGCAGTCAACCCCGCAGGTGGCGGCGCCACTCTCGAATACGGCTACCGGCGGCTAGTCACCCAGCGGGGTGCCGAATTCCGCGAAATCGGCAAAGAATACACCCCCCAAGAAGTAAAAACCGTCAAGAAAAGCGTGGAGCTCAAACCGCTGGGCGGCACTTTTGAAGTGGATCGGGTGCTCGCCCACCTCGGCCCCGCAGCCAGCGACGAGGTGGCCCTGCAAACCTCCCAGCTCATCAAAGCCACCAATGCGAAATTCAACGACGCGATTATCACCGGTGACACCGCGGTCGATGCCAAAGGCTTTGACGGCCTGGACAAGGCGCTGAAGGACTCCGCGACCGAGCTGAACGCCACGGGGGAGAAAGACTGGACTGCCCTCACCACCGCCGACACCGCGCTGGCTATCCTCGACGACCTGGACGAACTCCTCGGCGCCTTGGATGGCCCACCCACCCTGCTGCTCTGCAACAAGCGGGTGCTGGCGAAGATCCGGGCAGCCGCGCGCCGGGCTAACCTGTATACCCAGCAACCAGTCGAGGGGCTGCTTGGTGCGGGTGGCCATGAAATCACTCGGGAAATGCTCGGCAACGTCATCTTGGCGGATGCTGGCGAGAAAGCCGGCACGAACGACCCGATAGTCCCCGTGACCGCGGGCAAGACCAGCATCTATGCCGTACGCATCGGCCTAGACGGTTTCCACGGCGTGACCACTACCGATGGCCAAATGCTGCGAACCTGGCTGCCTGACTTCAGCACCTCCGGTGCCGTGAAGCGTGGCGAAGTAGAGTTGGGGCCGGTCGCCCCGGTACTTAAGTCCACCCGGGCCGCCGCGGTGCTGCGCAACATCAAGATCGGGGCTTAATCATCATGGCCATCGTGAAAACCCCCGTCGAGGGCTACACCGGCCCCATCGGCGCTGACCTGTTCGTCGGCGGCGTCTGCACTGACGTCCCCGACGACCGGCTGGACTACTACCGGCGGCAAGGCTACATCATCCTCGACCAGGAAACTACCACGCCGCAGGAGACGCCAATTCAGCTACCAGCCGATGGCGCCCCGAAAGCCGACTGGGTCACCGCCGCTGTTCAACTCGGTATCGACGTCAAAGGCAAAACCAAAGCTGAAATCATCGCAGACGTCACCGCGGTAGCCCAGCCGGTGGAGGAGTAACCCCCATGGCCACCTGGCTCACCGCCGACCCTAAAACCCTGTGGCCACACCTCGACGACACCCGCCTGGAGGAAGTGAAACGCCTCATCGAGAGGGCGGAGCACATCATCCTTCAGCGGTTCCCCAGCATCCCCACCCGCATCCAGCAACACCGGCTCAGTGTTGAAGTCGTTGCTGGCGTCGTGGAGGATATGGTGACCCGCGCTATCGCCAAAGAGGACCGGGGTGGGCTCACCCAGCTGGCCTACCCGGAGGTGACCATGCAATGGGAAACCGACGGCGGCCTGGGGCAAGGCTCAAGGCTGTGGCTCACCACCGATGAGATCGTCCTGCTGTCCCCACAGCTGGCCCAGGGCGCCTGGAGTATCCGTCGCAAAGCAACGCCTACGCTGCCGGAGGACCGATGCTAACCCCTCGTGTCCTCTTCCAGCCTGGGTGGCAGTATCGGCGGCAAACAACCACCCGGGACGACCCTATCACCGGGGAAGTCATCGCCACCACCTACGAACCCATTGCCGGCACCGGCCTTATTCAAGAGGCCTACTGGACCGGTATGCAAGAAACCACACCCACCGGCGGTATCCGCGACGAACGCCTCGTCATGTTCGCCCCCACAGGCACCGCTGTGGCAGGCCTTGACATCACCGCCAAAGACGAATTCATTGGGCCCGACGGCCGGGTTTGGCAGTGCATCAGCGACGGCATTGCCCGCGGCATCCCAGGTCGGCTACCCGACTACATTGCGGCACGAGTCCGCAGAGCAAAGGAGAAAGAACAACCATGACCGAAACCATCCCTGCTACTCAAGCCGAGCAGCTACTGCCAGAGGAGGAAGGTGTCCACGACGGCATCTACCACGGCACCGACGCCGACGGCAACCCCTTCTACACCGCGGCCGGCAGCCCCTACCACCTCGCCGACATCCGCAAGAAACAAGCCGCCCGTGCCGCCGAAGCCGCTGAAGTGGCCGAAGCGGCCGAGAAGGAAGCAAAGGAGGACCCCAGTGGCGAAAGCGAAACTTACCCTGTACCGGAGGCAAATACTCCGCGACCTGCGGCGCCAAACGGTACCAGCCCGAAAGAAAATCGCCCAGGAGATAGCCAGCCAAGCTAAAGCCATTGCTCCCGTCCTCACCGGCGACTACCGTGACGGCATCGGCACCAACGTTCGGGGCACCATGGTGCGGGTTGTCGACAACGACGAAACCGCAATCCACAAAGAATACGGCACAGCCGACACCCCCGCCCACGCCGTCCTCACCAGCGCCGCCATGCAATTCGGCCGCTACCGAGGCATGAGGCCCCGATGAGCGCCATAATCCCCACCGCCTACATCCCCGGAGAGGTGCGTAAATATTTACTCGCCGACGAGGAGTTCATCCGGTTACTGCATGGTGGTGCCGTCACCTGCCGGGAGGTCCCCGACCCTCTTACCAAACCCCATGTCACAGTCAAAGCCGTAGGCCACCAGGGCGGCGACCCCAGGTTGCACCGGGTACTCATCCAAATCACCCCCTGGGTGCCCCGACCCGACGTTTCCCGCATCCCCGAAGACCCCGACATCACCGCATGGAACCTCGCCACCCGCGCCGGGGAACTCCTGGCCAGGGCAAAAAACATCATCGTTGATGACACCCACGCCTGGTCCGCCCACTGGGTGGACGGCCCCATCCAGCTAGAGGACAAAAACCGGGGTCTTGACCGAATCATTTACTACGCGCCTGTTCGCATTGGTGTTCACCTGCGCAGGCACACAATCTAACAAAGGAGTGCATCATGTCCGATTTTGCTGATTCCAAAAAAGCCCATGTTTGGTTGGATGGCGACGCTTTCCGCGCCCCCGTAGGCACTGCCATGCCCGCTGATCCTTTTGCCGCTACCCTCACCGGGTGGGACGCCTACGGCGGCATTGAAGCAGGCATTGAGGTGACTGCTGAGCAGCAAGTCACCAAGAAGAAGATCTGGAACAAGCGCAATGCCATCTACAAGATCATCCGCGACGCTTTGGAATCTGGTATGAAGTACCGCGCTGTCGACAACAGCAAGGCTGCCCTGTTGACCCGCCTGCAGGGCGGCAAGATCACTAAGAAGGGCGATCTCTACGTTGCCGAGCTTGGGCTTGGCGAAGAATTTGCCTTCTTCTGCCGGTTCGATGACGGCGTTTCTAAGATGGCATTCTACTGCCCTCGTGTGACGCTGGCGTCGCCGGCGAAGCGCGCCACCCTCGACGACCAGAACCTGGACGGCTGGGAGTTCGACAACTCCTTCCTTGAGGGCTACGAGGAAATCATCCCCGAGCTGCCGGCAGGCATTACCGTGCCCTAATGGCTACCACTTCATGCCCATTTTGCGCAATCATCATGGGGGAGGAGTGGGCGCGGGAAATCTACCGCGACGACCATACCGTGGCATTTTTCCCACTTCAACCGGCGACTCTTGGCCACACCCTGGTGGTTCCCCGCCGGCACATACCCGATATTTGGGAGCTGCCAGAAGCTGACGCCGCGTGCCTCTCTCGCGCTGTCTTGCGGGTTGCTGCGGCGTTACGTGCGGCTGTCACCCCAGACGGGCTAAATATCATCCAGTCCAGCGGGGCGGCAGCAACTCAAACCGTCCCTCACCTGCATGTGCATTTGGTGCCGCGCTGGGCAGCGGATGCTATGGGCCCTATTTGGCCGGCCAGGCCTCCCCGCCACCCGCCACAAGTGCTCGACAACCTCCGTGCCAAGCTGGCTGGCCTCATATAGGGCGGGCTAGGTGCTGGCTTGTGCCCGAACCTTTATTCCTTCCAAACATTACATTAGGAGAAACCACTTATGGAAAAAATCGACCTATTCGAGCGCGCTCTCGCTATCAACGGCGGCGACCCCGTCGCTACTACCCTGCTTGGTGTTGACCTGTCGCTGCGTCGGAATTTCACTGGCCAGGAAGCGCACGAGATTGTTCGGGCGTTGTTTGACCATGCTGACGAAGCAGTGCATGACCAGGCCACGCGGGTTATCGCCCTGGTGTCCGACTCCCCCAAGAAAGACCAAGAGGCGTTCGTTGACAAGCTCATGACGTTAAGTCTCGCCGAGGTCATGCGGGTGTTTGATGTCATCGGTGAGATCTGCGGCTACCGGGATGCCGATGGCAATTTTTTTCCCACATCCTCCAGCTAGCCAACCCCCAGGAGTTCGCTAGGCGGCTGGTTGGGTTCCAATCCAAATACCACCTAAACTACCGCACGTGCCTGGCGGAAATGTGGTGGGTCGACCTGGCGATACTCGCTGACGGGCTGGACGAGTGGACCCCCACCGACGAAAACATCGCCCGCCTGGTGGACCGGGAGGATTACTGGCTGAACTCCGAATACAGGTCGTGGATCACCGACCCAGACGACCCCGAGGTACAGGCGGAGAAAAACCGCCAGAAACTACTAGGCGTGAAGCCCCCAGAGCAGCCACAGCTGTGGCCCGTCGCGGTTCGCCCACCAGCGCTGCAACAGCAGCTGGTGCAGGCGGCCGCTCAGGCGGCGGAGAAAATAGCTAAACCGTCAAGAAAGAAGATCACCATCACGGAGTTTCTGCGCATGCGCGGCAACTAGGTGGTTAAGAGGAGGGCATAATGGCCGGCGGCAAAATTGATATTCTGGTTGAACCGAACACCAAAGGATTCAACCGTGCCCTGGAATCCAGCCTGGGCAGTGCCCTGGGCATCGCTGGGAAACTCGGTGCCGGTATCGGCGTCGCCCTCGGCCTTGGCAGCGTCGCCAGCGACATCGTGTCTGTCGGTACCGAGTACCAAAGCCAGCTGAATACGATGGCGGCGGTGTCCCAGGCGACCGCGGGGCAGATGGACGCAGTGCGCGCCAAGGCTAGGGAACTCGGCAATGACATCAGCCTCACTGGTACGTCGGCATCTGATGCTGCAGCGGCTATGACCGAGCTCGCTAAGAATGGGTTAACTGTTGCCCAGTCCATGGAAGCCTCCAAGGGAACATTGCAGCTGGCTGCTGCCGCCCAGATTGATGCCGCCCAGGCCGCCACCATCCAGGGGCAGGCTCTGCAGGCGTTCGGTTTGGGCGCCCAAGAAGCAGGCCGGGTATCCGACATTCTCGCCGGCTCGGCGAACGCTAGTGCCGCGGAGATCACCGACGTGGCCCAAGCCCTCCAGCAGGCCGGCACAGTGTCGCACGCTTTTGGCGTGAGCATCGACGACACCTCCACCGCGATCGCTATGTTCGCCAATGCCGGCATTACCGGCTCCGACGCCGGCACCCTGCTGAAAACGTCTCTGCTGGCGCTCACCGATCAAGGCAAACCCGCGCAAAACGCCATCCACGACCTGGGCCTAACCGTCTACGACGCTAAGGGAAAGTTCGTAGGGCTACCGTCCCTGATCGGCCAGCTGAACGCCGCGTCAAACCGCATGACGGAGGAACAATACCAGGCGGCAACCGCCACCCTATTCGGCTCCGATGCCATGCGCTTCGCTTCTATCGCTGCTGGTAAAACCACCGAAGATTTCAATGCCCTCAAGGAAGCAGTTACCCGGCAGGGGCAGGCCGCCGAGGTAGCCGCCGCCCAGACCAAAGGCTTGCCGGGTGCCCTGGAACGCCTCGCTAATGCGAAAGAAGATTTGACTCTTGGCCTATTTGAGGCCCTCCAGGATGACTTGGTGGCAGCCGCCGACGCCGGTACTGCCGCTCTCGGCAAGATTGGTCCCGCCGCCGAATCGGGCATCCACCTAGCTTCAGGTGCTGTGCACGGGCTTGTTACCGCCCTCACCCCCGTGGCAGGCCTTGCAGCCACCCTAGCCAGCGACTTCACCGGCCCATTGCTCGGTATTGCCGCCGTCATGGCCCTGAAAAACTGGACAGACTTCCCTACGAAAATCACTGCAGCCAGAACAGCGATGGTGCAGGCCAAGAAAGACGTTGACCTTCTTCAGGACGGGATGCAGGCGACGGGCGCTCGAACTAGTAAGTTTGAATCTCAGGTGCATTACCTCACCCTGTCTAGCAACAAACTTTCCCAAGCTATAGGGCAGGCAGGGAAAGCCTTCATCTCTGGGTCAGAAAGCTTACAGATTGCGGCCCGAAAATTCCGCTACGGAGGCCATTACATCACCGCAAGTGCGGCTCAAATCGGCAATGCCGCTGCAGGTGCCGCCAAGGGAGGCCTATCCCTCATGAAGTCCGCCGCGGGTGGCCTAGTAGGCGCCTTAGGCGGCCCGTGGTCTGTTGGCATCATGGCCGCCGGTGCAGTCATCGGCGGGTTCGTTGAAGCGAACCATGCTGCTACTGAGGCCCAGCGCAAGCTAGCAGCAGCAACAAAAGCTACTCAAGTTGCCCAAAATGATCTGGCTAAAGCAGTCGCGGGCACTACTGGGGCTTTAACTGAACAAGCAACAAAAGCTGCAGAAAAACTTGCTGATGCCACCCTGACACAGTTCACTGCTGTTGGCGAAAACAGGGCGAACCCATTCCGTAAATATCTTACTGATGCTCCCACTATTACCTACGAAGACCGCCGTAAACTCTCATTCGCAGAGCTAAAGGAAATCAACCATGGGGCAGACGAGGTCTCGGCCGCCTATAACACGTTAGACTCCACACTCACTACTCTCGGCCTGAGCATGGAAAAACTCAACAGCATCGTCGCTGAAGGCGGAGACGACTATAAGAAACTCGTTGCCGCGCTGCGTGCCGCTGGTGAGGAAGGCGAGCGTGCCGCGGGCTATCTGGAGAAATCACGGAAGCAGATCGAAGACACGATAGCTGCTGCGCGCCGGGTTGACCCTGCTGCCGCCCAGGCGGCCAAGGGAATTGATGTTCTGGCGGATTCGTCGGCCAACGCCAACGATAAGCTGAACGCCCTGGAGTCGATCATGCAGGCTATGGGCCTGGCGCCCATAGCAGCAGAAGAAGCGTTGGCGTCCGCTGCCCAGGCTGCGACTGATATAGCGAAATCCGCTGAGACCGCGAACCACCCGGTAGAAGAACTGGGCGAAAATCTCGGCGACCTAGCTGCCGGAAAGCTGGACCGTACGAATAACAGCGCTAACGAGCTGGCTAAACGATTCGCAACAATGCGGCAGGAGCTGGAGAAAGTAGCCACTGCTGGCGGCCCAGTTAACGAAGCGTATAAACAATTCCAAGGAACATTTACCACTCTCGGCCAGGAATTCGGCCTGACCACAGAACAAGTCCAGCACCTGGCTGATGCCTATGGTGTACTGCCCAAAGAGATCACCACCCTGGTCGGCGTCAACGGCGAGGGTGCTAAGAAGGAACTGGCCACAGTGTGGGCCCAGCTCTACCCGCTCAAAGCCGGCACCAGCATCGAAGTCAAGGCTGTAGGTGACCAGGCCATGGGCGTACTCAAAGACCTGGGCGTCAAGGCGGAAAAGCTGCCTGATGGCATCAACATGAAGCTGACCGCCACCGACGCCGACGCCGTGGCCAAACTCGGAGAAGTGGCAGCGAAAGCTGATGCTATCGGCGACAAGCCGGTCGACGTGAAACTACTGCTGGACGATACGAAGTTCACGACTAACGCGGCAGCTGCTAAAAACCTAGTTGATGACTTAGCCATCCAGAAGCCCTCTCCCCAAGCGCAGCTTATCATTGATGATTTCCTCAAGACTGGGGAGATTGCCAAGGGTGACCTGTACTACCTGACCGGCCTATCGGCCCGCCCCCAGGCTGAACTGAACAAAGATTTGTTCGATGCCGGATTCAACACCACCAAGGAACAGTTAGATTCGCTCACCCGCACCACAGCGATGCCAACCGTCGATGCGAACACCGCGCCCGCCCGCAATAAAATCCAGGCGTTGTGGGATTTTCTTGGGAGCTTTAACACGGTGCTTGCTCTTGGAACGAGCGCGGCTGCTGTAGCAGTAGCCCCGAAGAAAGCATCTGGTGGCCGCCTACCAACAGCCGGCCCTGGCACCGACACTACCGACGGCATCCTGGCGGTCAACCCCCGAGGCGCTCCGGTGGCTTGGGTGGATGCTGGCGAGTGGATCATCAACCGACGCTCGGCTGACCAATACAACCGCACCCTGCGCCACCTGAACCAGGGTGATGGGCCAGGCGCCCTGGCGGCCCTCTATAACGAGCTGCCCCGCCACGCTACGGGCGGGCGGGTGCAGAAGGTTAAGACTGATTTGGCCCCGCTGGATGGTACCCCTTACATCCTGGGCGGTTTTTCCCTGGCTGGTGTGGATTGTTCCGGCGCTGTGAGCGCCGCGGTGAACTCGTGGGAGGGTGCCCCGATCTTCCAGTCCCGTATGAGCACCGCCACGGAAGGCCCGTGGCTTGCCGCCCATGGTGCCCTGCCTGGCCGCGGCAACGCTGGCGATTTCCAGATTGGCTGGTGGGATAACGGTGGCGGCGCCAACGGGCACACCGCCCTTCGGTTGCCTGATGGCACCTATATTGAGTCCGGCGGTAACACCGGTGGCGGCCTCACCATCGGGCGGGGTGCCGGCCCCCTCGACGGCAGGGGTTTCACCAACTGGATGCACTTTTCCGGTAGTGCTGCGGACCTTAACCTCCCCGCCCTGGAGCTGGCGTTTAGCAGCCTCACCGGCGGCGGCACCAGCGTGAGCTGGGGCGAAGCCCAGTCTCTCCATGACCTGGCCATCAAGTACTTAGGTGCGAAGGTCTACGACCAGGGCGGCATCCTGCCCCACGGTGGCGTGGCGGTCAACCTTTCTGGCCACCCCGAGATGGTGCTGCCCCCGACGCTAAGCCAGGCGGCCCGTAGTGGCCAGCTGCAGGCAGCGTCCCCAGAGTTGGCCCGCGCCGTCGACAAGCTCACCGCAGCATTGTCGTCGGCGACCGCGGCATTCGTCAAAGCCGCGAAAGAACTGGACAAACCAGTGCGCGCCGGGTCTAAAGAGTTAGCCGCCTGGGGTGGTGGCTTCCTTGGCAAGAGTCAGGTTGTTATTGACGCTGAAAAAGGCCTGGCGGACACCCGCAAGGCCATTGCTGATGAGTCCAAAGACATCACCGCCGCCGAGAAGGAACTGACCAAAGCTAGGAAGGACCTGTCGAAAACTGAGCGAGACAACGCCGACAAGCTCATCGACGCGCAGGACCGGCTGCGGAAAGCCCGCAGCAAAGATAAGGCCAGCGCTGAAGACATCGCCGACGCCGAACGCAATCTCGCCAAAGTACGGGAAGACGCCCCGGAGAAATCCCAAGAGGCTGCCGAGAAGATCGCCCAGCAGGAAGAGAAACTGGCTGAGGCCAGGAAGAAAGCCGCCGACTCCGCGAAGCGACTAGAGGCCGCCGAGCGCACAGTCACCGCAGCCTACTACCAGGCCCTGGCTGATCTTATCGACGGCGTGAGCGGGCACCTAGCTTCCGCCGCGGGGCACTTCGGTGAATTCTTCGACACCCTCGGCAAAGCCGCCGAGATCGCCGACAGCGAGCGCCGGGCCATAGGGGAGCTGCAGCAATCGCAGATCCGCAACGGCCTAGCCTTACAGAAGTCCTTGCTGGATTTACAAACTGCGGAATGGGATGTGCACACTGCCCGTGCGCAGGGGGCTATCTCGGTGGCCCAGGCGGAGAAACAGTTAGCGGAAACCCGCAAGCAACAGGCATTGTTAGGGTCGACTGGCATCGAGGCCATGGGCGCCGCCCTCGACCGTTTCCGCACCACGGGCGTGTTCTCGATCGGCCAGGTTGCCGACTCTGTTGTCGCTCAAACCGCAGCGGTGAAGGCCGCGGAGTGGGCAGTTGCCGAGGCCCGCGCCCAGGCGGCTGCCGACCAGCACGCCGCCACCCAGAAACAGGCCCTAGCCCAGCTAGATGTCGCTGATGCCACCCTGACCCAGGCGAACACCGCAGAGATGCTGAGGATCAAAACCGAGGCGCTCACGCAGCAAACCGCCCAGCTGTACGGGTTAACCCCCGCGGCAGCCCAGGGCGCTAGCGCTGGCTTTAGCGGCATCGGGAAACTTCTCGGTGGCCTAGGTAAGCTCGCTGCTGGCATTGCCGGGGGCGCCGCAGGCTTCGCGGCTGGCGGCCCTCTGGGCGCTATCCCAGGTGCCACCATTGCCCTCGGCGGCCTCGGCGACCTGGTGCGCGGCGGCTTCGACCTCTTCAACAACAAAGCTTCCGTGGAGAAAGCCTGGAAAGGCATGGGCCTAGCCCAGAAAGCCGGGGTCGTTTTGGGCGGCCTGGGCGGCGGGGCGCTCGCTATCGGCGGCGCCGCGCTCACCCCCCAATACGGGGCCGAGGCGGCCATCGGTGGCGCCAAGCTGGCCGACCAATGGACCGATGCTGTCCTGGGCGGCATGGCCCACGGCGTGGAATCAAAAATCGCCGCTATCCAGCGGCAAACCACAGACCGTACCGACCGGCTAGGGCTCGCCACTGACGCCCAAAAACTCCTCCTCGATACCAAGCGGCAACAACTAGAACTCGCGGGCGCCGCGAAAGCCGAAGTGCTGAAAGCCCAGGTGGACTACGCGAACCTGCAAAAGCAGCTAGCTGAGGCCACCACCAAGGCGGAGATCGACGCTCTCACCGAGGCCGCCCGCGTGGCAGCCACCAAGCGTGATGCCATGCTGGTGCTGGCGGCACGTCAAGCCCAGGCTGCTGAATCCCAGCTGGCGCATACTCGCGCGCTGGTGGAGGCTGCCCGCTCCGGCGCCACCCAAGCCGGAGCGAAAACCATTGATATTAATGTGCGCATTCCTGACGGCGTGAACACCTTTACACGCGCTGACGTCGCGCGCATCACAACCGAGGCGGTGAAGGCCGCCACCGGCGCCGACTATGTGAACGCCCGAATCTAGAAAGGGAAGGAGGCAAGCGTGTATGAGATGACCTACGTGTCGCCTGACGGCAAGTCTTTCGCTCTCACCGGTGGCCAGATCGAAGTTGCCGAGGGCGGCGTCGACAAGCTCACCGGTAGCGTCAAGGAACGCGCATACGTCGCAGTGGGTATGCCGGGGCAGCTACTCGAATCACACGTTATCGAGCCGATCCGCGGGTCGCTTACCCTGGTGCTGGTCTCCACCCCCGCTAAACCTGCGGAGGTGTTGGCCTTCGAGTTGCGCAGGGCGTTCTCTCATTACCGGTTAGGGCAGCTAGCGGTCGCCACGCCCCGTGGCGTAGCTAGGCTCCGATGCCGGCTAGACGGCACCATTACCGACCCCGCCGAGGTGTACGGCCGCTCCAGCGGCCTGGAACTGCGCATCCCCCTAGTTGCTGATGAGGGCGTTTGGAAGGTAGGCCCGTACACAGGCGCCGGCAAGATCAACGTTTCAAACTTCGGCGACACCACCACTTACCTGGAAATCGCCTGGCAAGGTGGTGGTGGCCCTATCACCCTTCCCTCTGGAGCTACCCTAACCCTGCCCACCACCTCCGAACGCCGACGCCTGCTCCTCAATCCCACCGACTCCTGCGCCATCATCGACGATGCCGGCGGTGTTGACCACGCCCTATGGCGACAAATCCCCTACTTGCCTGAGGGGGTGCCAGCAGGCGGGCAGCGCACATACCAACTGCCCGCTGGGGCCACCGCCACCTGGCATGTTTCCGCCATCGACCCCTGGAGGTGACACAGATGATTGACTGGACAGCCCACCGTAAACACCGTGAGCAGATCATTGCCGACACCGGCCAGTGGGTGGGGCTACTCGATGCTGACGGCAACCCCCTCATGGACCTGCCACCCGTGGTATCCATGGTGGCGCCCGAAACCCGCAACGACCCAGGCTCCCTAGAACTCGCAGTCCTGTGCCGCAGCAGCCGCGGCATCATCCACCCCGTCGTCACCGAGCTTGTCGCCGAACAACTCGGCGTGCTCAACCCCGAAGGCAAACTCGTCCCTGTCTCCGACCGGACCCGCTTCGTGGCCATAGAACGCGCAGGGGTGCCGCGCCGGGTGTACTGGGTTACCCACACCGTGGCCAGGGGCGATGCCGACGCCCCTGCCACCCTCACAATCCACGGCGTGGGGCTAACGAAGCTGCTATCTCGATTCCCTGCGATGTCTGCCCCGACCACGTGGCAGCAGTCGTTTAGGAGGTTTGAGCGCGACTGGGTAGGCCCAGAGAACACCAAGGTCGCGTTCTCGCGGCCCCGGGAGCTAGCGGGGATGAAAATGGTGACCGTCGCTGACGGCGCCACCCTCGACGGCCCCGCCGAGGCCACCATCCAGCGACTGGTTGCCGAATCACTGGCGGCAGCGTTTCGGGTTGCTGGGATCACTAAGGATCCGCCGATCCAAGTAGCGACCACCCCGACGGGGCGTCCCTCCCCGCGTATCCTGCTTCGCCCCACGGATGGGCCGCTGCTAGAAGAGATCGCCCAACCAGCCGCCGCGGCGGGCGTTATCATCACCGCCCGAATGTGGTGGCCAGACGACCCGCCAATCGCGGGCCTGACACTGGCGCTACCCACAGTCGTCGTGACAGTTGAGCAGGCAAAGGAAACACCATAATGAGGCCCACGCTGATTGCCGACGGTGGCGAGATGACCGTCGGCCGCCGCACCTCCACCTACGTGTACGGGGTTTTCCAAGTGGACATCCCCGAGGGTAAGGAGCAGGCCCAACAAGACGATCGGCTGCAAGAAGGGTACATTTACCGCCCAGATCAGCGCCCCACGGGGCGGTTCGATATCGGCTTTGTTCGAGCTGATGCCCGCGTTGATCTCAACGCCCAACAATCCAATCTTGAATCCATCATCGACGCCGCCCAAAACCGGGTCGAAGGCGCCGTTTTCTTTGAGCGTGACATCATGGGGCGTGGTCTGGGCAAGTTCCGGCCAGGCGCCGACTTCGACACTGCTAGCCTCGTCGACGTGTCGATCTGGGGGAAAACCCTCACCCTGCCGGTAACCGCTATAGACATGACAAGCGGCGACGCTGCCGCGGTGGGCTGGCGGGTGCACGTTGGCGGCCCAATGATCGCCGATGCTGATAGCCTCCGATCCCACAATGACGCCATCCTCGGCCAAATAGAACAGGAACGCCGCCGCCGACTAGCCACGACTAAAACCGCCGAAACCGCGGCAACCACCGCTAACAGTGCCACCTCAGCCGCAACCACCGCCAACAGTAAAGCCGCCTCAGCAGCTGCCGCCGCTGACGACGCCGGCGAGAAAGCGAAGGAAGCCGATGCTGCCGCACGCATCGCTGACCAAAAAGCCAAAGAAGCGGACGAAGCCGCCCGCGCTGCCGATAGGAAAGCAATCGAAGCTTTGCAAACCACGGTTCAGGGTATGCCCCGCATCCTGCACATCGACACCGGTGGCGCCAATATCTTCACCGGCTCATCCGGCAGGATCAACAACGGCGAAGCGTGGGGCGTCCTCAAGTGGTTCAGCGCCGGGCTGCAGGTTCGATCTGGCGCCAGATTCGAGGCCAAGGGTGACTGGACTGGCTCGATCCTCATGATTGCGGTTTCCACCCAGGGTGCCACAGACGTCTCCTGCGCCGATATCACTACTGGTAACCGTTACCACGAGTCCGCTACTGGCGGAATTTTCCAAACCTATAAGTCCGCGACGGTTATCATCCTGCCCAGCACCTAACCACCGCCACTGCCCTTAGGAGGCCCCACCATGCCCACCATCACCGGTGACCTGCGGCTAATAACTAACCAGCCTGCTACCGTCACTGCCCTGCAAATCCATGCCCCCGAAGCCCGCACCAGCGCCGGTACGGTTATTCTCCCCGCTCCCGCTATTGTTCCCGTCACCGGCGGTAAATTCACCGCCGATATCGAGCTTGGCGCTGCCGTGTGTATCCCTGATTACAGCGGCACTTTGGGCGAGCCCATTCACATCGCTATCCGCCCCGGCACCGCGACGTTTGCCGAGGCGCTGGACAATGGCCGCGACCTTACCCCAGACGAGCGTGACCGGGTTGTCGAGCTGTACCAGAAGATGATTGCTGCCGGGGACGCCGCGAAAGCCGCCGTAGCGAAAGCCGAGCAATCAGCCACCCAGGCGGCGCAGGCAGCCGCGGCAGCCAAAGAATCCGCAGACCACGCCGCCAGTGGCGTGCCCCCCGCTACCGCCACGGTGCAAGGAAAAATCCAACTGGCAGGCGACCTCACCGGCACCGCCGATAGCCCACGCATCGTCACTGCCGGCGTTAACGGGTACAGCGTAGCTCACCGCAGCCAGGGGTTCGTGAAAACCCAACCGAACGGAGTGCTGACCATAGCTGACGACACCATCCGCGATGATGCCGCTGCAGTGCATAAAGGATACGTGGATGCAAGAATCAGCCGGCACAGCCACACTACCGACCAGATCAAAGGCCTGGACACAGCACTAGCCGGCAAAGCGCCAGCATCACACACCCACCCCACCAGCCAAATCACCGGCCTGGACACGGCACTAGCCGGCAAAGCGGCAACCAGCCACAAGCACACACAGGCCGATATCACTGACTTGCCACAGATGACGGACACTACTAGCGGCAATACCCTCGTCGTCCGGGATCCCTGGGGTCATATCACAGCTGCTGACCCTAGCTACAGGGATCAGGTAGCAACCAAGGGGTACATAGATGCCGAGCTGAAAACGCTGAACCAAATAAAAGCCGAAAGCATATTACAGAATGCTTCATTTGCCAAAAAAATAGGCAGGATCGTATGCCTATACGTGAACATAAATTTCGCGGGTGCCCAAGGTACGCTCCCTCCTGCTTTTCGCCCATCAAATCACTGCTATATCGCGGTGTACACTCCCACGAAACTCGCGTATCCAGGCTGGATGACGGTTTCTCCTAATGGTGATGTTTATGTGCAGTTTTCCCAATCGGATTCTGCGATAGGGTTTGCGACGGCGGTTTACACCTCAGCCATCTGATCCCACTGTTTAAAATTTTCAACCCCAGTACCCCATCGTGGCGCTGGGGTTTCTTCATGGAAGGAGGAAACCATGGTTGCTGTTACTACCGCCCAGCTTGCCGCGATTATGGGCGGCGATATCGACTACAGCCAACACGTGGCGGCAGCGAACGAGGCTATGCAACGCGCCCAGTGTACAACCGTGCTGCGCCAGGCGATGTTCCTGGCGCAGGTAGGCCACGAGTCAGCAGGCCTACGCTATTTCCGGGAAATAGGCCCCGGCTATTATTTGCGGGGTCGTTCTGATTTGGGGCATGGGCAGGGGGAGGGGGAGCAGTGGCGTGGCGCGGGCCCCATCCAGCTGACAGGCAAAAACAATTTTCGGGCATTCGGCGCCTGGTGTCACGCCCAGGGGCTGGTGGATGACCCGGAGGTGTTTGTGCGCCAGCCGGAGCTGGTGGCCACGCCCCGCTGGGGGTGGCTGGCTGCATCCTACTACTGGATAGCCGCCCGCCCTGACATCAACCAACTAGCCGACGCCGGAGACATCATCGGTGTGACCCGCCGCATCAACGGCGGAACCAACGGCCTCGACGACCGTGAGCGCCGCTACCGGCTAGCCTTACGCATCCTCAGGAAGGAGACCTCTATGGCAGAGAAAATCCTGCCGTATTCACGCGACCAAGTAACCCAAGACACCGGATATTTTTGCGGGCCGGCATCGTGCCAAACCGTGATCCGGGCGGCAACCGGCAGGCTTATCGACGAATCCGCGCTTGCTGTTGAGCTGGGAACAACCACCGAAGGTACTAGCAGCATTGACCGCATGCCCCCGGTGCTCAACCGGTACATCCCCGGTGCCATGTACGAGTATCGGGTGATGCCGAACGACCCGCCAACCCCAACCCAGGCCAAACAATTATGGGATGACATCGTGGCAAGCACCGACGCCGGCTACGGCGTTATCGCTAACATCGTCGCACCGCCAGACAACTACCCGCGAGGGGTGAACGGGTCGATCTCCCCCGCATACTCCGGCGGCACCGTATTCCACTACATCGCCATCATGGGCACCGGGGAAGACGAAAATGGCGACCCCTGCGTGTGGGTTGCCGACTCCGGTTTCTGGCCATACGGCTACTGGCTCGGCCTCGAACAGTTGGCAACGCTCATCCCGCCCAAGGGTTACGCCTACTCAACTGCCGCCCCACAACAGGAAGGATTATTTATGGGACTCCCCCAAGACCGCCAAGAAGACTTGGCTCGCAAGATCGACGACATCCACACCATCCTCACCCGCCGCCTGCCTAGCCGCAGCGGCTACCGTACCACCGACGAACCCATCGACACCCTGGCCGGCTTCGTGCTCAACGCCGACGCCCGCCTGCACGAGCAAGCAGTACTTGAGACTGCCCAGGCCACCGGCCTCACCCCTAATGATGTTCACCAGCGCCTGGCCGCAGGCCAGTCGTTCGTTGAAATCCTAGAAGGAGAAAAGTAATGACTACCATCAACCCAACCCTTGATGCTGTTCAAACGGCGATCGCAACCGCTATCGAGGCCCAGCCCTGGTATCGGCGATTCGCCAACACTGTTAACGCATCTCTCGGTGGCGTGGCAGGCGCCTTGGCAACCCTGGCCGCCGCCTACGCCGCTACCGGCCGCGCCGACTCTACCGCCGTCCTTGTTGGCGCGGCAGCTGCTATCGCTGCAGGCATCGCTGCCCGCCTCACGAAAAACGGCGTCACCCCCTCTACTGGCGCCACGATCAGCGCTGTGGTTGCCGCCCAAACCGCCCCCGTGGACGTCACCGCCGCAGTGCGTGACGCTGTCCGTGCCGAGCTAGACGCCCGCGACACTGCGCCGGGTGGTGAGCGCGCCGAATGATGGGCATGGCGCCGGCGGTGATGCTGGTGCTGGATGCCCCACCCGCCCACAGTGCTGCGTGGGGCAACGTCTGGGAGCGCATCAGCGCCTCAGAGGCCATCATGCTGGCGCTCGTGACAGCCATCGGCGGCGCCTACAAGATCAGGGCTGACCGGCGCGCTGAGCGCGAAGCCGATAAAGCAGCGATCCTGGAGCGTAAAGCGGCAGCGGTAGATAAAGCCGCCCAGGACCTTAGGGAATGGCTGACTACCCGCGTAGCCATCCTCGAAGCCAAAGTGGAAGAGATGCAACGAGAACGTGAACTCCACATGCGCGTTGCCTCGACTTTTTTCGACGTCATGGCCGACTACCCAGATCCTCCGGGTGCGCCGCCGATACCCGCCACGGTTGCCTCCGTTATCGGTTGGCCACCACAGTGCGCCCAGCCGGCACCAGCCCCATCACCCGAACAAACATAAAACTCCCCCTACCTGATGTCTAACGTCAGGTAGGGGGAATTTTTGTGTTACCGGGAAGCTGAGCGTGGTGCCTGGTGTGGGCGCTGCTCATGCCACTGCTGTACCTCACGGGCGCTCCACACCCGGAGATTATGCCACCGAGTAGCCGCCGCCGGCGCTTGGCCCCGGCTGACATACGAGGTCCAAGTATCAAGCGCGATACCTAGATAGGCGGCACATTCGCTGGCAGCCCAGTATTCGGTGCCGGTCTCATCAATGAGTTTTAGCCGCATCATTCCTCCTTTAACAGTGTGTCGGAAATAACATTGAGTGCTACCACTGCAAGTAGCATGGCGCTCACCCAGAGCCGGCCCCCTACGAGGGGAAGCAGTACTGCTGCGATGGGCAGTACGATGTAGCAAAACACTACATGACGCTTGGACATAATGGCCTCCTTTCTCTCTAAGTCATGCGGTAGGGTGGTGGGGGGTGACCCCGGTTCAGGATGGTTCGAGCTTCCTGAACCGAGAGGGTCACTTGCGGTGGCGACCTCGGTAGCGCCAGGGCTTAGACTTTCTCACGAGCCATTGAGCGATGCGCTCTAGCATGCTGTATGCCCCGAGAAACCCCAGTACCAGACCGAGAACGGTGTGCCATTCCATGGGCCTCACCTCCCTTCCACTATTGAATTTTCAACCGTGAGCGTTTCCCGCTCACAAGAACCATCATACACGGCTAGTCGTGTATAATTAAGATGGGGGTAGGTGAGGGTGGGGAATCGGCGTTCGAAATAAAAGGCCATTGGCCTGGGGTTTCCAAATGGAAATAATCTCGCAAAAAGCTGTCACCGAACACACACCGAACACGGGCCATAAACATGCAGGTCAGAGCTAATTACATCTTGCCTCGTAATGAAAAGGTCGTGGGTTCGATTCCCACAGGCGGCTCCGCCAAAACCCCAGCTCAAAGCGTGTGTGAGCTGGGGTTCTTTGTGTGCTTTACGACGCCGGGGCGGGGGGCAGATTCGTGCAGGTAGTAGCATTCTCCGCGCATGCAGGGTGGGCTGATCGGCTGGGAGGTGTTGGCCTGGGCTGCTAGGGCGGTAAGCCCATGGCTAATGTATTGGTTGTTGAAGCTAATTTTCGGTTGCCGGGAAATGTGGTTCAGTTTCTTGAGGCATTAACATGCATGACCATCTTTTGGAAGTAAGAAAGACAGGCTAGATGACGTGTTCTTTCTGATTTTCCACCTGTTGGTGTAGATGAGTTTTCCCAGCGGTTGAATAGGCTTCCTTCCAAGAGGAATCACTTAACGAGTGGCGTGGAAGCGTCTGTCTTCCCATTAGTTGAATAGGCTTTATCATGAGGGATTGGAAGTTGTGGAATCTTCACCCCATAATTCGGCCATAAAATCCAGATTCCAGAGCCAAATTTGGCCCGTTTTTGAGAATCATGCTATAAAAGACCCAGCTCATTTAGGGTATTCTCCGCGCACGCGGAGGTAGTTCCCCCCTTTTTTTTACACGCCAAATCGCAAAAAGGTATTCTCCGCGCACGCGGAGGTAGTTCCATTGTTCAGGGCTTCCACGCTGGTGTGGCCAAGTATTCTCCGCGCACGCGGAGGTAGTTCTAAGGAGGCCATTAAGGAAGATAAGTAAAAGCGGTATTCTCCGCGCA
>ERZ773008.277-NODE-277-length-36406-cov-7.924541_pt1 | contig 36406 bp, 27 predicted proteins | sample MGYA00580664_ERZ773008 | MGnify/ENA primary metagenome ERZ773008 (study PRJEB29015, sample SAMEA2738016) | human oral metagenome | biome: human oral; feature: human-associated habitat; material: dental | place: China | collected 2048 ...
TTGCAGAAGCTCGTGAAACTAAAACATGGACTAAGAAATTCGCAGACTTCTATGCACAACCTTCAGGAATAGAAGCTGTAACAAAAGAACTATTAGAAAAAAATGGTTTTGTGAGCAAGAAATAGCAATAAGTATCAGTAAAGAGATATTTGACATAAACTATTTTTTTCTATATAATAATAGTAGAGGAAGTCGGAGAGTAATACCGACTCTAAAAAGAAAATACTCTAAAGTTGATGTAGTCGTAGGAGTCGCGACTCTAAAAATAAAGACTCTTTTTTCATATAATAATGGGGATATATTATGGCAAATATAAATAAAAACAGCTTATATTTTCATCTGTTAACGGAGGATTATTTTAATACATATAAAAATTTAGATGAATTTCAAGAAGATGTAGCGAGAGGTCATGGAGTTATGATTTTAGATATCAAGAATTTATTGATTGCTATACCACTACGATCGGGAATTTCTGCAAATTTAAGAAATGCTAGGCATATATTTCCTTATGTTACGTATGAAAGGAATGATGGTAGACAGTGTTTAAAAGCATTAGACTTTAGTAAGCTAACTATCATAGAAAAAAAACATATAGATTATTTAAGAACTTATCACTTTAATGATATAGAGGAGAAGAAATTTTATTTAAAAAATTCAAATCGTATTTTCACAAGGGTAAAAAATTATGTTCAAACATATATAAACATTTGTTCTAAGATTGAATTGGAGAAACCAATAACGAAACGAACTTTGCAGCTATATCAATATAGTACGCTTAGAAATTTCCATTCTGAATTGGGTATTTCAATTTCAAAAGAAAAATTTATTAGTCAATTAAGAAAATCATAGTATTAAGTATCTAATTCTAGATACTTTTTCTTTTATTTTTAAAAGATAAATTATATTCTAAAATTTTTTCAAAAAACTATTGTCAAAAAAGGTCAAACGTGTTATAATTTATTTAAGGTCAAAAAAGGTCAAAGAAAATTTGACATTAAAATATAAATTAGACGGGCATAGACCTACAAAAAAGACAAAGGAGATTTACAATGGATATTAATAGTTTTACAAATAGTGTGAAAGAAATCTTAGCGAAATCTTCCGAATTTGCAACTGAGAAAAAAAGTCAAAATATTACTAGTGAGATGTTTTTAAAAGCTGCTCTTACTGGTAGTAATTTATATAGTGATATATTGGGAAGAATAAGTATTGATAAAGCTGCATTGCTAGCTGAGTTAGACAATGAAATCAACAAAGTAAGTGGAGTAGAAGGAGATAATATCAATTATGCCAGTTACTTGAGTAATGATTTAAATGCTTTATTAATAGAAGCTAATAAGTATAAAGATAAATATGAAGATAAATTTATTTCTTGCGAGCATATTGTTCTTGCAAGTTATGTAAAAAATAGTATAGTGAAAAAATATATTGATAAAGTTACTACACTTAAACACGTAACTGAAGTTATCGATGGTATAAGAGGAGGTAAGAAAGTTATGAATGAAAATCCAGAAAACAACTACGAAGTATTAGAAAAATACGGACGTGACTTAGTAGAAGCTGCACGTAGCGGTAAAATCGATCCAGTAATTGGTCGTGATGAAGAAATAAGAAATGTAATTAGAATTTTATCACGAAAAACAAAAAATAATCCGGTATTAATCGGGGAACCTGGTGTAGGTAAAACTGCTATTGTTGAAGCATTAGCTCAACGTATCGTTCGTGGTGACGTACCAGAAAGCTTAAAAGACAAAACAGTATTTGAATTAGACCTTACTAGTTTAGTCGCAGGTGCTAAATATCGTGGTGAATTCGAAGAAAGATTAAAAGCTGTATTAAAAGAAGTTAAAGAACAAGAAGGTAAAATAATCCTATTTATTGACGAAATCCACATGTTAGTTGGTGCAGGTAAAACTGATGGTGCAATGGATGCAGGTAATATCTTAAAACCAATGCTTGCTCGTGGTGAATTACACTGTATCGGTGCAACTACACTTAATGAATATCGTCAATATATCGAAAAAGACTCTGCGTTAGAACGTCGTTTCCAAAAAGTTCTAGTTAAAGAACCAACTGTAGAAGACACAATATCTATCCTGCGTGGTCTTAAAGAAAGATTCGAAGTTTATCACGGTGTGAAAATATCCGACCGTGCTATCGTAGAAGCTGCGGAATTATCTAACAGATATATTACTGATAGATTCTTACCTGATAAAGCTATCGATTTAATCGACCAAGCTTGTGCTACTATTAAAACTGAAAACTCATCTAACCCCGCAGAGTTAGATACAATCAATCGTAAAGTAATGCAACTTGAAATCGAAGAAAAAGCTTTAAGTAGCGAAGATGACGAAGTATCACAACGTCGTTTAGAAAACTTAAAAGAAGAGCTTGCAAACTTAAAAGAAGAACAAAATAAACTTCAATTGCAAGTAGATAGTGAAAAAGAAAAATTATCTGCGGTAAAAGATCTTCGTGAAAAAATCGATAGAGTTAAATTAGAATTAGAACAAGCTCAAAATAACTATAACTTAGAAAAAGCTTCAGAATTACAATACTCAACTTTACCAAAATTAAAACGTGAGTTGGAAGAATTAGAAGAAAAATCTAAACATGAAGATTATAAATTACTAAAACAAGAAGTAACTGAAGATGAAATTGGCTTTATCGTAAGCCAAATGACTGGTATTCCAGTAACAAGATTAGTAGAGACTGAAAAAGAAAAATTACTTAACTTAGCGGATACTATTCATGAAAAAGTTATTGGTCAAGATGAAGCTGTTGAGAGTGTAACTAATGCTATATTACGTTCTCGTGCTGGTATTGCCGATCCAAATAGACCAATCGGTAGTTTCCTATTCTTAGGACCTACTGGTGTTGGTAAAACAGAACTTGCTAAAGCCTTAGCACTTAACTTGTTTGATGATGAACGCAATATTGTCCGTATTGATATGAGTGAATATATGGAAAAACACTCAGTCAGCCGTTTAATCGGTGCCCCTCCAGGATACATCGGTTATGAAGAAGGTGGACAACTTACTGAAAGTGTAAGACGTAATCCATATAGTATTATCTTAATGGACGAAATAGAAAAAGCTCACCCAGATGTATTTAACATCTTATTACAACTATTAGATGAAGGTACTTTAACTGATTCTAAAGGTGTAGTAGTAGACTTCAAAAATACAATTATCATTATGACTTCTAACATTGGTTCATTAGAACTATTAGAAGAAGTAAAAGATGGTGTTATTTCTGAAGAAACTCGTAAGAGTGTTACTAACCAACTTTACGGTTACTTCAAACCAGAGATACTTAATCGTATGGATGATATAATTATCTTTAAACCATTGACACAAGATAACATTAAAGGTATTGCTAATAAACTTCTTAATGAGCTTGTTAAACGTGTTGCAGCTAGAAATATTGAACTTAGCTATACACCAGCAATCTCAGAGTGGGTTGCGACAGCTGGTTTTGATATGAAATTTGGTGCACGTCCACTTAAACGATTCATCCAAAGTCATATAGAAAACAAACTTTCTGTAGAACTTATTCGTCATGGTATAGAAGACGGAATGAGAGTCAACCTTGATTACCAAGATGATGAATTAAAAATTGAAATAAAATAGTTTTAAGATAAACCTCGAATTCTTTGGTATATAGTATGAGTAAATCAAAGTGTTCGAGGTTTACTTTTATGGGTTTATAATAATGTTGTATAGAATTCTCTTTTTTATTAGATTTGTTTGTAGTATAATTAAATGTAATTGAATTTTGGTTATGAGGAGGAAGGTTGATGAAAATAGCGGTTATGGCTGGAACGCCAATTGATTCGCAACTTGGTGAGGATTTGCTGAATAAACATGGTTATAGTGATATAGTAAAAGTACCTATTTCGAAGAATCCTGTAGAACAAACTACATTTCAAGCCTTAGATGACAGTGAGCGAGAAGATATAATAGTAAAACTTATAAATGAGATTAAAGAGCAGCAATGTAGTGCAATTTTTGTTTATTGTAATTCTTTGAGTTCTGTTGTCGATTTTGACAGACTAGCTATTGAAAATGAGATAAATATTATTACACCGATGCAGATGTATAGAAATTTGGGATTAGAATATAAATATTTAGCTGTTATGGCTGCGAATTCTCATGGTCTGACTGGTGTAGAAAATAATTTATATTTATCTAATCCAGAGTTGAAAGTTTTCGGTTTGTCAATGTTAGAGTTGGTAAAAGCTATTGAGGAGAGAAGCAGTCCAGCTAAAATAGTTGCTGATTTTGATTTTAAAAATCTATTTAATTATTTTGAACAAACAAAAGTAGAAGCTGTAGTTCTAGGCTGCACGCATTTCCCATATATAAAAGAAGAACTGGAAAAAATTACAAAATTATCAATAATTGATGTTGGTATTTTTATGATAGAAAGTTTAAAAAGTAAATAGGTAAATGACTAACTAGAAATATATTTTTAGTTAGTTTTTTTAGCAGTAACTTATATAAAAAGTTTTTTCAATTTTCAAAATATATTGCGAGAAAATACCAAGCATGATAAAATTATAGTGTATAGAAAATAAGGGATGTCTTGTATAACAAATAAAACATTAGTTGTCAAAGCAAGATATAGTTAGTTTTAGGAAAGTATGATTTTATATTTATTATAAAACTAAGAAAAGAGGATAATTTAATGGGATTAGGGACTCTAATTAACGCATTAGGTGTGCTAGCAGGTGGTTTCGTCGGTATGCTTATAGGGCATAGAATATCAAAAAATATGCAAGAAGCTATTATGAAAGCTGCGGCTATTTCGGTTATATTTTTAGGAATAATTGGTGCGTGTGAACATGCTCTTAGAATTAGTGAAAATAAGGTTGTTTCTCAAGGGGCGATGATGTTAGTTGTAAGTTTAACATTAGGTACTTTGATAGGCGAGCTGCTAAACATTGAGCGCCTTTTTGAAAATTTAGGAATTTATTTGAAAAAAATTACAAATAGCGGTAAAGATAATAGATTTGTAGATTCATTTATTATGGCCTCACTAACCATTTGTATCGGTGCAATGTCTATATTGGGAGCTATTCAAGATGCGCTATTTCATGATTATTCCGTTCTTATGGCAAAAACGGTTTTAGATGGGATAACAATCTTAATATTTACTGCTGCAAATGGTCGTGGAAGTATTTTCTCTGTAGTTCCGTTAGTTATATTCCAAGGAGGAATAACTGTTCTTGCGAAGTTTATAGAGCCTATTATGACACCAGCAGCATTAACTAATTTGTCATTAGTTGGTTCAGTTTTAATATTTTGTGTAGGTGCTAATATTATTTGGAAATTGAAAATAAGAATAGCTAATATGCTACCAGCAATAATAATAGCGGTAATCTTTGCATTTCTACCATTTTAAATAACGACTTTAAGATTAAAATATTAATAATGAAAAATACCTAGAGTGTTAGTTTCTATCTAACACTTTAGGTTTATTTTTTTGTATTTATTAACCATGTTTTAACTTCTTTTAGTATAGTGTAGATGTAATGGAAATAAGGAGATGTCTAAAATGAAAGCATTGAGAAAATTACTATCTTTGTTGATAGTGTTGGGACTTATAGGTGGAGGAGCAACTTATGCTTTAACACCAAGTGTAGATATAAAAAAATCTGAAAAACTGGCGAATATAAAGCCAACAAAAACAATAAATGATTTAAATAGTGAGTTCGCGAGAAATGTTAGTTACAAAAATTCAAAGGCATTAGCGACTGCCAAAATTGATGATGATTTATTGGCATCAATTCTTCAAAACTCTGTTGGGAAAGATTCCCAATTACTAGAAGGAAGTTTTAAATTGGTTGGTAATGGAATCGAAGCTAAATTGCCAGTTAAACTAGGTTTATGGGATACTCAAATATCTACTAAAATAAGAGTGCTAGGAGCTAATAATAAGGTAGAACTAATTTTAGAAGATGCGAAAATTGGTAAGATTCCGATACCTGATTTTGCTTTAGAAAAATATTTAAAAGAAGTATTAACAGGAACAGGAGTAAGTATAAACGGAAATACAATTACTATCAAATCACTGGGACTACCTTTAAAAGTTGAAGGAATAGAAACAGTCGGCGGAAAGATAACTGTCACAGCTTCGCTTAATAATGCTCAGTTGTTAGCTTATAGGTAATAGAATAAAAGGCGTTTTGGAAGATGAAAAATTTAGTTAGCGTAATATTATTTATAGTTATATAAATTATTTTCTGATAATTTGCTATAAAATTCACATAAAACACTTGAAAGTTTATTGCTAATGTAATATAATAAGTCTATCGTGAGTAAAGACAAGGCTATTATGTGGATTATTTAGAGAGAAGCTGGTAGGTGAAAAGCTTCATAAAAGCATAGATAGTTATCACTTTACTTAAAAATAAAATATGACTTAACGAGTGCTCTTAGTAAGAGTTAACAGAGGTGGTACCGTGGACATCGTTCGCCCTCTATAACTTTTACTAGGAGCTTTTTTATATTGAAAGGAGAAACAATGGTAGAATTAAAAGATACATTATTAATGCCAAAAACTGATTTTCCAATGCGTGGAAATCTTCCAAATAAAGAACCTAACTTTTTAAAACGTTGGGATGAAATGGATTTATACAGAAAAGTATTAGAAAAAAATGCGGGGAGACCTACATATGTTCTTCATGATGGACCTCCATATGCAAATGGGAACATCCACATCGGACATGCATTAAATAAAATTTTAAAAGACTTTATCGTTAAATATAAAAATATGAATGGTTTTGTTTCTAATTATGTTCCAGGTTGGGATACACACGGTCTTCCAATCGAGCAGGTATTAGTAAACAATGGAGTAGATAGAAAATCTATGCCAGCAACTAAGTTTAGAAATAAATGTAAAGACTACGCTCTTAAACAAGTTGATAAACAACGTGAAGACTTCAAAAAACTTGGAGTTATTGGTGATTGGGATAACCCATATTTAACACTTGACCCGAAATTTGAGGCAGAACAAATCCGTGTATTTGGAAAAATGGTAGACAAAGGATATATCTACAAAGGATTAAAACCGATTTATTGGTCACCATCTTCTGAATCAGCTCTTGCAGAAGCAGAAATTGAATACCGCGATCATACTTCGCCATCTATTTATGTTGCATTTGATTTAGTAAGTGAAGATGGAGTCGTAGAAAAAGGAACTAAGTTTGTTATTTGGACAACTACTCCTTGGACATTACCAGCTAACTTAGGTATTGCGGTTCATCCTGATTTTGAATATCAAGTAGTTAAATATAACGGAGAGAACTATTTATTAGCAAAAGAGAGAGTAAACTTCTTAGCTGAACAATTTGGTTGGGAAAATTATGAAGAAGGTAAAGTAATTTTTGGTAAAGAACTTGAATATCTTTTATGTCAACACCCATTTTTAGATAGAACATCTACATTAATCTTAGCTGATTATGTAACACTTGACTCAGGGACTGGATTAGTTCATACAGCACCTGGACACGGGGTTGATGACTATCTTGTTGGTCAAGGGAAATACAAACTTGGAGTATTATCACCAGTTGATAACCAAGGTGTACTTACAGAAGAAGCTGGACAATTTGCTGGTAAATTCGTATTTGATGCAAACAAAGATATTATTGCTTACTTAGCTGAAACAGGAGCATTATTAAAACAAGAAAATATTACACACTCATACCCACATGACTGGCGTAGTAAAAAGCCAATTATCTTCAGATCGACACCACAATGGTTCTGTTCTGTTGATGCATTCCGTTCTGAATTGTTAGAAGCTGTAGATAACACTAAATTCTACAGTGAATGGGGTAAACCAAGATTATATAACATGATTCGTGACCGTGGTGACTGGGTAATCAGTCGTCAACGTGTTTGGGGTGTGCCAATTCCAGTATTCTATGCTGAAAATGGTGAAGCTATCCTTGATAACGAATTAATCGAACATGTAGCGAAAATCTTCGAAGTAGAAGGTTCAAATGTTTGGTTCTACAAAGAAGCTAAAGAATTATTACCTGAAGGGTATACTCATCCAGGAAGTCCAAATGGTGAATTCACTAAAGAAATGGATATCATGGACGTATGGTTTGACTCTGGAACATCTCACCAAGGATGTTGTGCAGTTCGTGATGATTTAACTTACCCAGCTGACCTTTACTTAGAAGGAAGTGACCAATATCGTGGTTGGTTTAACTCTTCGTTAATTACATCAGTAGCAGTTTCTGGTGCAGCTCCATATAAAGAGTTAGTATCTGCAGGATTTGTTATGGATGGTAATGGTAACAAGATGAGTAAATCTCTAGGTAATGTTATTTCACCTAATGATGTTGGTAAACAATTAGGAGCGGAGATTATTCGTCTATGGTCTGCAAGTGTAGACTACACACAAGATGTTCGTATCTCTAATGATATCTTGAAACAAGTATCAGAAACTTATAGAAAAATCAGAAATACTTATCGTTTCTTATTAGGAAACTTATTTAACGGAAGTTTTGATAACAGAAAAGACTTAGTAGAATATGCTGATTTAGAAGAATTAGATAAGTACATGATGATTAAATTTGAAAAAGTTGTAGCAAATGTTCTTGATTACTATGAAAACTACCAATTCAATAGTATTACTAGTGAACTTACAAACTTCTTCAACGTGGAATTATCTTCATTCTACTTAGACTACGGTAAAGATATTCTTTATATCGAAGGAGAGGATTCACCAAAACGTCGCAGTATGTTGACAGTTCTTTATGCTATCTTAAGCAAGTCTGTTAGATTATTCGCACCAATCTTGTCATTTACTGCAGAAGAAATTTATGACAATATGCCATACGAAGATGCTGAGTCTGTACATTTATTAGACTTCCCTGAGAAAAATGTAATTGAAGATGCTGTATTAGAAGCAAAATGGGACAAACTTTTAGAAGTACGTGATGATGTTAACAAAGCGTTAGAAGAAAGTCGTAATGAAAAAGTTATCGGTAAATCATTAGAAGCTGCTGTAGAAATTTACAGTAACGATAGTGAAGTAGTGGAACTATTGAACTCTGTTGATAACTTACATCAATTATTTATCGTAAGTAGTGTAGAGGTAAAAGAAAATGACGGAGCAACTTATGATTTAGCTACTGTAAAAGTAACAAAAGCCCAAGGTCATCGCTGTGAACGTTGTTGGAACATTGTGGAAGAAGTGACTGAAGAAAGTCTTTGCCACAGATGTCACAGTATCTTAAATAAATAATAGATTATATTTTAATGAACTTAGATTGAAATTTTGATCTAAGTTCTTTTTATATTTTCAAAAGAGTCCAAAAAAATGTACAGATAGTTTGTTATTATTAAATCACAAAATAAAGAGGTGATTTAAAATGGAAAAAGATTATATTACTATTACAGGGACGGAATACTACTTCGGGAATATAGTTTTTAAAGTAGGAGATGTTATTAGTTGTGAAAAAGAAGTTGATAACGACTATGATGAAGAAGCGATAAAAGTTATGATAAAAACTTTTGGTAAAGTTGGATACGTAGCTAATTCAAGTCGTACAGTAGCTAAAGGTACGAAAAGTGCAGGAAGAATTTATGATAAAGTAGGAGATAAGTTCTATGCGAAAGTATGTTTTGTTACTGGTACTTCTGTAATAGTTGAAGTATTAAAAAGAGATGAAAATAATAACAAAAATAATAGAAAAATTCATAAATAATTGTTATTATATACATAAGTGTATATAAGGAGTAAATTTTATGGAAAAAGGAAAATATCAAAAATTAAAGTTATTATATTTATTAGAAATATTAAGAGATTATAGTGATGAAAATACTTATTTAAGTGTTAGGGAGTTAACGGATTTACTCTTAAAAAATGAAATAGTTGTAGAGAGGAAAACGCTATATAAAGATTTAGAATTATTACAAGACTATGGATTTAATATTGTAGTCGAAAAAAATGGTAGAGAGAACATTTACGCTCTAGTGGAGAGGGAGTTTGAACTTGCAGAGGTGAAGATGTTAATAGATGTTATTCAGGCTAGTAAGTTTTTAACTGCTAAAAAATCTCGTGATTTAATTATAAAACTTAAGAAATTAGCAAGTAAAAAGCAAGCACAAAAAATTCAAAGACAGGTATATTCGTTTGAAGAAAATAAATATATTAATGAAAATATTTATTATAATGTAGATGCAATTCATAATGCGATTGCAGAAAATAAGCAGATTAATTTTAATTATTGGCAATGGAATTATAAAAAAGAGATGATAGACAGGAAAAATGGTGAGGTTTATAATGTTAGTCCATTTGCATTAGTGTGGAATGATGAAAATTATTATATGGTTGCTTATGATAATAAAAAAGATTTGATTAAGCATTATCGTGTTGACAAAATGCGTCATGTTGTTATTGATGAAAATGATAGAGTTGGTCATGAAAATTTTCTAAAAGAAGATATATCTAGTTATTCAAAGAAAATATTCGGTATGTACGGTGGAATTTTGGAAAAAGTAACTTTAGAGTTTAAAGAATCATTAATTGGGGTTGTTGTCGATAGATTTGGAAAAGATATTATTATTCATAGAAAAAATGATGTTTATCAAACTTCTGTTGAAGTGATGTGTAGTAGGCATTTTCTAGGATGGATTTTTTCTTTAGGTAGTGATATTGAAATAATTGCCCCTCAAAATGTAAGGGATTTGTATGCGAAAGAAATAGAAGTTTTACTAAAAAACTACAGATAGTACAATAGAGAATTTAACTAAAAGAACGGTTGTAAAAAAAATTTTAGTGTTAACAGCCTAAGAAGTATATATATTTTGTAATAATTTTTTAATGGAATTTAGATTATTAGGAGTGATTTTAAAAATTTGATTCTCATATGAATTAAATTTTTATAGTTACTCCTATTTTTTGATAATAAAATTGAAAATATATAAATTCATTTGGTATATTTTAAGGTATTGAAAGTGTACTTAATACCAACTTAAAATCGTTACTTTGTTGTTGCGTTACCATGAAATGAGTGTTATAATTAAATGATGAATAAAAATGATATAATATCATTTTCACAGAAAATATGTCGGAAGGAAAATTTTAATGGCTATTTTAGGAAAATTATTTGATGCTAATAAAAGAGAAGTAAAAAGTTTAGCAAAATTAGCTGATAAAGTATTAGCTAAGGAAGAAGAATATGCTAGTTTTAGTGATGAACAGTTACAAAACAAAGCTCAAGAATTTAAAGAATATATTGAAGAAGAAAAAGAAAAAGGTAGAGCAGTTGCTGATATATTAGATGATATATTGGTAGATGCATTTGCAACTGCACGTGAAGGAGCTTTCCGTGCATTAGGTATGAAACCTTACAAAGTTCAAGTTATGGGTGGTATTGCACTACACCGTGGTGATATCGCAGAGATGAGAACAGGGGAAGGTAAAACTCTTACGGCTACAATGCCTGTATATTTAAATGCTTTATCTGGAGATGGTGTTCACGTAGTAACAGTCAATGAATACTTATCTAAACGTGACGCAGAAGAAATGGGGGTTTTATATAATTATTTAGGATTATCAGTAGGTTTAAATCTAAATTCAATGAATTCTGAAGAAAAAAGAGCTGCGTATAATGCGGATATTACTTACTCAACAAATAATGAGTTAGGTTTTGACTATTTACGTGATAATATGGTGAAATCTGTAGAAGCTCGTGTTCAACGTCCACTAAACTATGCAATCATCGATGAGGTCGACTCTGTTTTGATTGACGAAGCGAGAACACCGCTTATCATTTCGGGAGAAGGACAAGAGTCTACATCACTATATCAAGTAGCTAATGCTTTTGTTAAAACTTTGAAACGTGCTGAGGAAGAAGATGGTAGTGATGGAGATTATACTTTAGATGTAAAAACTAAAGCTATTCAACTTTCTGAAAAAGGTATAGATAAAGCAGAAAGTTACTTCGGACTAAAAAATCTTTATGATTTGAAAAATGTTGATTTAACACACCACATAAACCAAGCGTTAAAAGCGAACTATACTATGGCACTTGATGTAGATTATGTGGTTGCAGAAGATGGAGAAATTCTAATCGTTGACCAATTTACAGGGCGTACAATGCCAGGCCGTCGTTTTTCTGAAGGATTGCACCAAGCTATTGAGGCTAAAGAAGGTGTAGCTATCCAAAAAGAAAGTAAAACAATGGCGACTATTACATTCCAAAACTTCTTTAGAATGTATAAAAAACTTAGCGGTATGACGGGTACAGCTAAAACAGAAGAAGAAGAATTTAGAAATATTTATAATATGTATGTAACAACAATACCAACGAATAAACCTATTGTTAGAATAGATGCTCCGGATTTTATTTACTCTACTATGGAAGCCAAATTTAATGCGGTTGCTCGTGAGGTTAAAGAATGTTACGATAGAGGACAACCAGTACTTTTAGGTACAGTATCTATCGAAACCAGTGAATTGGTTTCTAGACTTCTGTATAAATATGGAGTTCCTCATAAAGTGCTAAATGCTAAACAAAATGAAAGTGAAGCAGAAATTATTAAACAAGCGGGACAAAAAGGTTCTATAACAATCGCTACTAACATGGCTGGGCGTGGTACAGATATAAAACTAGGTGAAGGTGTTCGTGAACTAGGTGGTTTAGCTGTAATTGGTACAGAACGTCATGAATCACGTCGTATTGATAACCAGTTACGTGGGCGTTCTGGACGTCAGGGTGACCCAGGATATAGTAGATTCTATCTATCTTTAGAAGATGAGCTTATGGTTCGTTTCGGTGCTGACAGATTACAAAGACTTATGGGTAAAACAGATGATACACCTCTTGAAAGTAAAATGGTCAGCCGTTCTGTAGAAAGCGCTCAAAAACGTGTAGAAGGTAACAACTACGATGCACGTAAACAAGTTCTTCAGTATGATGATGTTTTACGTAAACAACGTGAAATTATGTATGCTGAAAGAAATGAAGTTCTAGAAAATGAAGTAGTCACTGATATTATTGATAGAATGACAGAAGAAGCAGTTGAGAAAACTATCAAGTATGCAACTCAAACATTAGAGGCACATAGTGAAAAAGAGGAGACAGAAGAAATTGTAAAATCACTAAATGAAAAATTCTTAGGACAATATCCTATAAAAGAAGATGAGTATAGTGAAGTTATGTCTGATGAAGAAATTAAACAACTTGCTCTTGAAAAAATTAATAATGAATATGAACAAAAACGCGAGCTTCTTGGTGATGAGACTATGAATTCATTTGAAAGATATATTCTTTTAAATGTAATAGATGATCGTTGGACAGACCATATCGACCAAATGGATCAACTGCGCAAAGGTATTTTCTTGCGTTCATATGGTCAAATAGATCCGCTTCGTGAATATAAAAACGAAGGACATGAAATGTTTGAATATATGATAGACGAGATAGAATGCGAAGTAGTTGCTAACTTATTACGTATCAAAGTTGAACGTCATGAAGAAATAGAGCTTAAAGAAGAAAAAACAAATCTTGTTACTAATGACAGTAAAGAGCATATTTCTCGTGGTCCAGTAAGAAGTGCATCTCGTGAAGAGAAAAAAGCGCGTATTGCAGAGAGAAAACAACGCATCAAAGAGTTAAAAGCTCAAAAACAAAAAGAAGCAAAATAGTATTTTAACAGATAAGGAAACTTATAGTATAGGTTTCCTTATCTTAAATTATGTAATACAAATGGAGTGATTTTATGAAAAAAATAGAGGAATTAAAAAGAATTATTCAAGAAAGTAATAATATAGTATTCTTTGGTGGTGCTGGAGTTTCTACCGAGTCAAATATACCAGATTTTCGTAGTGCTAATGGCATATTTAGTGTAGAATTAGGACGACATTTTACTTCAGAACAACTGGTATCACGTACAATGTTCGAGAAGTATCCAGAAGATTTTTTTAAATTTTATAAAGAACATCTGATATATCCAGATGCTAAGCCTAATAAAGCACATTATTATTTGGCAGAACTTGAGAATAAGGGAAAACTTCGTGCTGTTATTACTCAAAATATTGATACTTTACATGAAATAGCAGGAAGTAAAAATATTCTAAAACTCCATGGTACGGTAGATAGTAACTATTGCCGCAAGTGCGGAAAGCATTATAATTTAGAGGAGTTTTTAGCAAAAGATAGTATTATCCCTTTATGTGAGTGTGGTGGTATTATAAAGCCATATGTTACTTTATATGAAGAAGAATTGGATATGACGGTATTTAGTTCAGCGATTAAGTATATAGAACAGGCAGAGGTATTAATAATAGGAGGAACATCTCTTAGTGTCTATCCAGCAGCAAATCTAATAAGATATTTTAGAGGAAAGAATTTGGTAGTTATAAATAAAACTTCAACACCTCAAGATAGAATGGCAACATTGGTTATTAGTGGAAAAATAGGGGAAGTTTTCGAAAAGATAAATAATGTATAAGTAGTGAAATATAATTAACTAAACAAGAAAGGAGATTTTATGAATATTATCAGAAAAATTGGATGGTTTTTAAAACTTGAAAAAAAGAGATATATAGTAGGAATACTTGCATTATCGTTAGTAAGTGTTTTTAACTTAATCCCTCCTAGAGTAATAGGAAATGTTGTTGATAATATTGCATCAGGACAATTGACGAATAAATATTTATTTATCAATCTAGTTTATCTAGTGTTAGCAGCCTTAATAATGTATGGTCTGAGATATGTTTGGCGTGTTTATATCTTTGGTGCAGCGTATAATCTTGGAAGATTATTGCGTTTTAGACTATTTCAACATTTTACAAAAATGTCTCCATCGTTTTATCAAAAATATCGTACAGGTGATTTGATGGCGCACGCTACAAATGATATTAACTCTGTAGTAATGGTTGCAGGTGGAGGCGTGATGTCGGCGGTTGATGCGTCTATTACAGCATTGGTAACTTTAGGAACAATGGTATTATTAATAAGTCCAAAGTTAAGTTTTATAGCGATATTACCATTGCCGTTTATGGCATATGCAGTTAATAAATTAGGTGATAAAAACTATGAAAGTTTTAAAGAGGCGCAGGAGTCGTTTTCAGATTTAAATAGTAAGGTTCAAGAAAATGCCTCGGGTGTTCGTGTTACTAAGTCGTTTGGTTACGGTAATGATGAAATAGAAAGTTTTAAAGAAATTAATAAGGAAGTTTTTATTAAAAATATTACTGCCTCAAAATATAATGCGCTATTTAATCCTATGGTGCTTGTTTTTATTGGACTTTCATATACTTTGACTTTAATTTTTGGAGGAATCTTTATTTCTAATGGAGAGATGACCGTTGGAGAGTTAGTAACCTTTGTAACATACTTAGATATGTTAGTTTGGCCGCTTCAAGCAATAGGATGGTTGTATAATATAGGTCAACGTGGTAATGTTTCTTATGAACGTATTGAAAGATTGTTAGCTGAAGAGAGCTCTGTAAAGGAAACGGCAAAAGAAGGATTAGTAGCGGTCAATGGTCGATTAGAATATAATATTTCTAATTTTTCATATTTAGATAAATCAGTATTGTCAGAAATCAAATTTTCAATAGAACAGGGTAATACATTAGGTATTGTTGGAGTTACAGGTTCTGGGAAAACAACATTGCTGAAGTTATTACTACGAGAATATGATGTATTAGATGGAGAAATTCTTTTAAACGGTGAAAATATTAAAAACTATAAATTAAAAGATTTGCGTAGTTTAATAGGATATGTTCCACAGGATCAAGTATTATTTGCAATGTCTATAAAAGAAAATATTCGCTTTGCTGATCCAGCATATTCGGATGAAAGAGTAGAAGAAGTTACAAAACTTTGTGGCTTATATAATGATATAAAAAGTATGCCAGATGGAATTGATACTATTATTGGAGAAAGAGGTGTTTCATTATCTGGAGGTCAAAAGCAACGTATAGCGATGAGCCGTGCATTAATTATGAACCCGGATATTTTAATACTTGATGATTCTCTATCAGCAGTTGATGCAAAAACGGAAAATATTATTTTAGAAAATCTAAAAGAAGAGAGAAAAGGGAAGACAACGATTATTACTACCCATAGATTATCAGCTACTGTTCATGCTGATTTAATTATCGTTATGGATAATGGAAAAATTATTGAACGTGGAACGCATGATGAGTTGTTAGCCCAAGATGGTTGGTATAAAGAAACATACAGTAACCAACAGTTAGAAGAAAGGTTAAAAGGAGGAGAATAAGTTGAAAAAAAATAATACTTTTTTAAGATTGCTTAATTATATGCTAAGATATAAAACTTTTACAGCAGTCGCATTAACATTTATCCTTTTAACAAGTATTGTAGCTACTGCAATTCCTCTTTTAGCCCAATATTATATTGATAACTATATAACAAAAGGTATTGCGAGTGCAGGGATTGGTTTATTAATCATCTATTATGGGCTGTTTTTATTTAGAGTTATTTCTACCTTTATAGGTGAATATTACTTTTCAAAAGTTGCGTATAGTATAGTGAGCGATTTGCGTGAGGAGAGCTTTACAAATCTTCAAAAATTAAGAATGGCTTATTTTGATAGAACTCCTGTAGGTTCGATTGTTTCAAGATTAACAAATGATACACAAGCAGTTGCTGATATGTTTGGAACAATTTTTTCTAGTTTTCTTAACTCTATTTTGATGTTTGTTGTAACGATAGGAGCGATGATTTCTCTTAGCCCTGGATTAACAGTTTTAATGATATTGTTTCTTCCAATAATGATAGGCTCGGTTTATTTGTACCAAAGATTATCTAGTAAGCTAGTAAAAATTACTCGTGCTAAACTTAGTGATTTAAATACAAAATTATCAGAATCGATAGAAGGTATGCGAATTATTCAAGCTTTTAATCAAGAAGAACGCTTAATAAAAGGTTTTGAAGAAGTAAATAAAGAACATCTACATTACATGAGTCGTTCTTTATCGGTGGATAGTTTATTACTTCGCCCAGCTATGGCATTGTTAAAAATTTTGGCCTATGGAGTAATATTGACTTATTTTGGGCTTAGTTGGCAAACTGCAGGTTTTACAGCTGGGATAATTTACGCATTTATTCAATATACAAACCAGCTGTTCAATCCACTTATAGAGCTTATGCAAAATTTTTCTGTTTTACAGACATCTATGATAGCTGCAGGGCGCGTTTTTGAGCTTATTGATAATAAGGAATATGAACCTGCTCAAAAGGATAGTAATTATAAAATTGAAGAAGGAAATATTGAATTTAAAAATGTGAGTTTTTCTTATGATGGGAAGAATGATGTTTTGAAAAATATTTCGTTTAAGGTAAATAAAGGAGAAACTATTGCATTTGTGGGATCAACTGGTTCTGGAAAATCATCTATAATAAATCTATTTTTAAGATTTTATGAATTTGACCGTGGGGAAATTCTGGTTGATAGACGGGATATAAAAGATTATTCAATGAAAGAATTACGAAATAAAATAGGTTTAGTACTACAAGATCCGTTTTTATACCATGGCACTATTGAATCTAATATAAAAATGTATAATAAGTCTTTAACTGAAAGTGATATCAAAGCGGCGGCTGAATTTGTCGATGCTGATGAATTTATTATGCAGCTACCTGAAAAATATAAAAGTCCAGTTACAGAACGTGGTTCAACTTTTTCAAGTGGACAACGTCAGCTACTTACTTTTGCGAGAACTATAGCAGCACAACCTAAGATTTTAATTTTGGATGAAGCTACAGCAAATATTGATTCTGAAACAGAAGAAATAATACAAAACTCATTAAAGAAAATGAGAAAGGGACGTACGACGATTGCAATTGCTCATAGGTTATCCACTATTCAAGATGCAAACTGTATTTATGTACTTGATAAAGGTGAGATAATTGAAAGTGGGACACACACTAAGTTGTTACAACAAAAAGGAACATATTATAAAATGTACCAGCTTCAAGCAGGGATGTTAAATGTAGAAAAAACCTCTAACTAGTTTATTAGTTAGAGGTTTTAGTATTAGAATTTAACTCGTTCTTCAATATATTGTTTTAATTCTGAAATAGCGATACGAGTTTGTTCCATTGTGTCACGTTCACGGACAGTTACCATACCATCATTTTCAGATTCAAAGTCATAAGTGATACAGAATGGAGTACCAATTTCATCTTGGCGACGATAGCGCTTACCGATAGAACCAGTTTCATCAAAATCTACCATAAAATCAGCTGCAAGTTGTGAATAAACTTCACTAGCTTTGTCACTTAATTTTTTAGAAAGTGGTAGAATAGCTGCTTTATATGGTGCTAGTACTGGATGGAATTTAAGAACTGTACGAGTATCGTTTTCTCCTACTTCTTCTTCATTGTATGCGTCACATAAGAATGCTAGTAGAACACGGTCAACACCAACAGACGGCTCTATACAATATGGAATATATTTTTCATTAGTAAGAAGATCTTGATAAGTCATATCTTGCCCTGAGTGCTCCATATGTTGTTTTAAATCGTAGTCTGTTCTTGAAGCAACTCCCCAAAGTTCTCCCCATCCAAATGGGAATTTAAACTCGATATCAGTTGTTGCATTAGAGTAGTGAGAAAGCTCTTCTGGATCATGATCACGAAGACGAATATTTTCTTTTGTCATACCTAAATCTAATAGCCAGTTTTCACATGTATCTTTCCATGTTTTATGCCAGTCTAATTCAGTCCCTGGCACACAGAAGAACTCAAGTTCCATTTGTTCAAACTCACGAGTACGGAAAATAAAGTTACCAGGTGTAATTTCATTACGGAATGATTTACCAATTTGACCTATACCGAATGGTAGTTTTTTACGCATACTACGTTGAACATTTTTGAAGTTAACAAAAATACCTTGTGCAGTTTCTGGACGTAGATAAATTTGGCTTGTAGAATTTTCTACAACACCTTGATTTGTTTTGAACATAAGGTTAAATTGTCTAATATTAGTAAAATCATGTTTACCACATTCTGGACATTTAATATTTTCTCGTTCGATAATATTTTCTAATTCTTCAAATGGTAGTCCATCAACAACGACATCTTCATTTTTTTCTTTGAAGTAATATTCTTCAATAAGTTTGTCAGCGCGAAGACGTGATTTACATGATTTACAGTCCATCATTGGATCAGAAAAGTTTCCAACGTGCCCTGATGCTTCCCAAGTACGCGGATTCATAAAGATAGCAGCATCTAATCCAACGTTATATGGTGACTCTTGAATGAATTTTTTCCACCATGCTCTTTTTATGTTATTTTTTAGTTCGATACCTAATGGACCGTAATCCCAAGTATTAGCTAATCCACCATAAATTTCAGATCCTTGAAATACGAATCCTCTGTTTTTTGCAAGAGATAAAATTTTCTCCATGATTAAATTCCTCCTTTAAAATAAAATATCCCTAGATATACTCTAAAGTATACCTAGGGACGAAATAAATTCCGCGGTTCCACCCTGATTAGTAAAAACTCATCTTTAATATTTATATGTAATATATATCATGCCAAATATTTTGCTGAACTTTCACCAACAACAGCTCGCTACTATGTTTATATGTTTATTCTAACATCTTATTTAAAAACTTTCAAGGATAATACTAAAAAAATATTTTAATTGTTCGTGATTTATTGTAAGTATAAAGTATAAGTGCTATAATAAACTAATATTAAATTATTGAGGAGGTTATATGAGAATTTCATTTCAAAGAGGCGATATAAAAAACCTTATAACAACTGGTGTTATCTATTTTGCAGCAGTATTTTTTCTACCAACACTATTACCACAAACATTAAGTGTGCATTTGCGATTAAATATTGCTTTAGGATTATCAACATTAGCAACTATCATTATGTTTTTCATAGCATCTAAATCACATAATGATATTGATCGAGGAAAAAGAGAATCAAATATTTTAATAATCATAGCAATAGGATTAGCAGGGTTTGTAGCGATGATGCTAGTGCAAGGTATTATAAATGGATTATTACAATACTTAGCTAAAATTTTTGAGTTTCAAGCAAGTAGTAAAAATACAAGTAATGTTGTTCAAATAATAAAATTAAATCCGTTATTTATAGGATATGTTGTTTTTTTAGGACCGATAATGGAAGAATTATTCTTTAGAAAAGCAGTTTTTGGATATTTTTATGATGTTATGTTAGGTAGTAAGCAATGGATTAGATTTACTATTCCTGCCCTAATAACGGGGATATTATTTGCTATTCCACATGATGGATTTTCTCCAATCATGGTATTATATATAATGATGTCGTTTGTTTTTAGCTTTTTATATTTAAAAACTAAAAGTATCATTACGCCGATGATAGCACATATTGCTATGAATATGATGGTAGTAATAGTTCAACTTGCAATACAGTAGGAGGCATTATGTCATCAAAAAATTGGTTATCGACGAATTATTTTTTGCAATTCGCAGTTAATGGAGTATTTTTACCATTTTGGATTTTATATCTTACTGGTGTAAAAAATCTTACTGTACTAGAGGCGAGTTCAATATTTTCGATGTTATATCTTGCGAGATTCTTGGGTGGAATTTTTCTAAGCCCATACTTGTTAAAGAGATATAATATAAGTTTATCTTTAAAGATATCAGTGATAGCTGGTATCTTGCTTGCACTGAGCTATGGAATTACAAATAACAAAATAATCTTGACTCTTATAACATTTATGTTTGGTCTAGTTTATTATACAGTTGCACCATTTATAGAAAGTTTGGCATCTTTATTTTTAAAAGAAGAAGGCATTGATTACGGAAAAGCAAGGACATGGGGATCTGTAAGTTTTACATTGGTTGGAATAGCTGCAGGTGGTATTATAGGATATGTAGGAAGTGTCGCACTGTATTATATACTTATTATATTATTAGTTTTATATGTGGTTTTTATGTTTCTGCCTCAACCTAAGCTAGTTCGCACTCTTACTGTTAATAAAAGTGATAACAATAATACAGGTAAATTATATAGTTGGGTACTAAAAGATAAAAATGCAATATTACTTATTCTAGTTATATTTTTATATCAGTTATCACATACTGCGTATAATAATTATAATGCTTTGTATTTAGAGAGTATGAATATTAGCGCTAAATGGATGTCAGGCCTAATACTAAATATATCAGTAATAGCTGAAATTTTGTTTTTTATTTTTTCAAAAAAAATAATAGGGAAGATAAAACCAACTCAACTGTTAGTTTTTTGCGGGATTGGAGCAATAATAAGATGGCTTATGTTAGCGATATTTCATAATATATATGTATTTGTTGTAATGCAAACTTTTCATGCAATAACTTTCGCTGTTGGTCATATAGCTTTTATTTTAATTTTAAATAATAGATTTAATACAGAAAAAATAATTGATATGCAAATCTTATATACAGCGATATGCTACCAACTTAGCATGACCATTGGTCTTTATATTATGGGGGCAATATGGGATATAAATTCATCCTTAGTGTTTTATGTATCTGCAGGAATCGCTCTAGTAGGAACGATATTTGCAACAAGAATTAGAGAAAAATAAAATTTAGAAGAGGAATCATAATTTATTAGATTATGGTTCTTTTTTGATATAAGTATATTTGGCTGAATATAGAAATAAGAATAATATTTTGAATATTGCTAAAAAACTTGGAAAAATATTAATATAATATTAAAATATAATTGTAAGTAGTTATGGAGGTATTTGTATGATTAAACATTTGTTTTCTGATATGGATGGGACTGTTTTGAATAGTAACGGACAAATGAGCGAATTTACGATAAAAACAATAAAGGAAAGTGGATTGCCATTTACTTTAGTATCAGCTCGTTCTCCGCAAAAAATGGAAGAAATAATAAATAATCTTGGTATTGATGGAATTCATGTTGCATTTAATGGCGGCTTGATTTTTGAGAAAAATAATAAAAAAAATACAATATTACATAGTGTACCGTTGGAGTATAATTTAGCAAGAAGATTGGTATTAGATATAAGAAATAAGTTTGAAAATATTGGTATTAGTCTCTATGATGAATCATATTGGAATACAGATTTAGAAACTATGGGCATAAAAAGAGAATATAATATAGTAAAAGTAGGTTACAAGATTGTAAATTTTAAAAATTATTTTGAAAATACAAATAAAACAATTTACAAAGTATCATTTATTGAGCATGACGAAGAAGTTTTTAAAAAATTGATAGATTATGTAGAAGAAAACTATTCTAAAGAACAGTTAACTATTCAAAAATCTTTAAGTGGTTATTTAGAAATTACTCATATTAATGCAAAGAAATCAAAGGGTATTGAATACATACAAAAACTTGAAAAATTGGAGAAGAATGAACTAGCAGCTTTTGGAGATGGTCAAAATGATATACCAATGTTTGAAAGTGTTGGGCATATAGTAGTTATGGAAAATGCTACAGATGATGTGAAAAAATATGCGGACTTTATTACTAAATCTAATAATGATGATGGAGTTGCATATGCGATTGATAAGTATATAAAAAATATTTAGTATGATGTAGATAGTGGAGGACTAAAATGAATAAGTACATTAAAAACTTAGAAAAAGAATTTTCTATAATAAAAAGTGGCTTCAAAGTGCAAGAAAAAAAAGCGATAAATGATTATAAATTAAATGGTATTGAATATATAAAAGAATTAGCTTTTCTAGCATATCATTCTGAAGTTTATCAAGTGAGAATGTACGGTGTATTCCTTTTTGGTTATTTGTCTACAGATAAAGAAATTTTGACATTTATGAGAGAAGAAGTTTCTAAAGATGATAATTGGAGGATTCAGGAAGTATTAGCTAAGTCGTTTGACGAATTTTGTAAATCAATAGGGTATGAAAAAACACTTACTGTTATTGATGAATGGCTAAATCATGATAATCCTAATACAAGAAGAGCAGTAACGGAATATGGACAAGTAGACCATACTTTAAAGAAAATCCCAAAGAGGCTATCAGAAGAATAGCGAATTTAAAAGATGATAAGAGTGAATATGTAAGAAAATCAGTGGGAAATGCATTAAGAGATATAAGTAAAAAATTTCCAGAATTAATTAAAGATGAATTAAATACTTGGAAGTTGGAAAATAAAGAAATTAACCAAGTATATATGTTAGCAAATAAATTTATTAAGGAAAAACAATAATATATATTTAAACCAGAAGTAATCAAAACAGTAAATTTAAAATTTACTGTTTTTTATTTACTCTTATTTCACCGAAGAGAATATAACAAAAATAATATATATAAATACTTGATTAAATACTGGTTAAGGAGTATAATGGAATTATAAACGGACGTTAGAATAAAAATTAATAATAATTAGTTTTAAAGACGAACTTTCAATCGAAAAAAGGAGTTAAATGTATGAAAGTAGCAGTAATAATGGGTTCAAATTCGGATTATACTACTATGGTGGAAACGTGTAATCTTTTAGATCAATTTGAAATCCCTTATGACAAAAAAGTAGTTAGTGCTCATAGAACACCCGATCTTTTAGTAGATTTTTCAAAAAATGCTAGAAAAAATGGTTATTCTCTTATAATAGCTGCAGCGGGAGGTGCGGCTCATCTACCAGGAATGGTAGCTTCAATGACGACATTGCCTGTAATAGGAGTACCTATTAAGTCTAGTACTCTTAGTGGAGTAGATTCTCTATATTCAATAGTACAGATGCCTGCAGGAGTTCCTGTTCTTACTATGGCAATAGGAGTTGCTGGTGCTAAAAATGCAGCAATTAGCGCACTATCAATTTTAGGAATGACGAATGAAAATTATGAACAGAAATATTTAGATTTCAAAAAAGAACAAGAACGTATAGTATTGGAAGAGATGAAGATATGATAAAAACAATTTTACCAGGGAAAACAATAGGAATAATTGGTGGTGGACAACTTGGGCGAATGCTTGCTATGAGTGCAAAAGAGATGGGATACAAGATTGCTATTTTAGATCCAAGTGATATGTGTTGCGCCAAAATTTTTAGCGATGTATTTATTAAAGCAAATTTTGATGATTTCGAAAAAGTAGAGGAACTATGTAAGCATAGCGATGTTATTACTTTTGAGTTTGAGAATATTGATGCTGATGCACTAAGTAAATTAGAAAAAAAATATAATTTTGTTCAAAGTTCTGAGGTATTACGTATTACTCAACATAGATATTTCGAAAAAGAATTTGCAAGAGGTCTGGAAATACCAACGGTTGATTATATTCATATAGAAGATAATACTGATGTTGAGATAAATAAAGTGTATTTGATGAAAACTTTACGCTTTGGTTATGACGGTAAGGGACAGAAAAAAATTTCTAAGAAGGAAGAAATAGAAAAACAAACTATATTAGAAGAACTTATAGAGCTTGACAAAGAAATATCGGTTGTTGCCGTTAAAGATAAGTACGAAGTTCAAATTATTGCTGTTGTTGAAAATAAACATCGTAATAATATTTTATATCGTTCGAAAGTTCCAACGTCAGCCACAACAGAACAAGAAAGTCTTGCAATAGAATACACAAAAAAAATACTGGATAATATCGAATATTACGGTGTACTTACTGTTGAATTTTTTATAAGTAATGGGAAAGTGATTTTCAATGAAATTGCTCCCCGTGTTCATAACTCTGGACATATAACGATGCAAAGTGCAACTAAAAGTCAGTTTAGAGCACATGTGGAAGCTATATGTGGCTTAAGAGTTGGTAAGATTGAAAACCGTGAGACGACTTTATACAATATACTAGGTCAAGATGAAGATTATTTTAAAAATCTAATTACTAAAAAACAAGGCTACTTACATTTTTATGAAAAGGAAGCTCGTGAAAATAGAAAAATAGGTCATATTAACTTTTATGGTGATGTACATTTAGGAGGATACGATGAGTAACAAAAGAATTTTTATTAAAAAGCGTCAAGGATATAATAAGGAAGAATTACAGCTGAAAAATATGCTAAATCTAGAGTATAACCTAGATTTAGATAATGTTCAGGTGTATGTTATTTATGATATTTACAATATTGATGAAGAAACTTATAAACTAGCTAAAACTTCGGTATTTTCTGAAGTCGTTGTTGATGAAGTTTTTGAGAGTATTGATTTAGAAGAAGGAAAATATTTCGCTTATGAAGTGCTCCCTGCTCAATACGATCAAAGAGCTGATAGTGCGACTCAGTGTATAAAGTTGCTTAATGCGAAAAGCGAAGCAACTGTTAGAAGTGGTAAGCTAGTTATTTTTGATAAAAAATTAAATTCTGATGAATTGAAATTAGTGGAAAATTATCTAGTAAATCCAATTGAAGCACGAGTTAAGGATTTATCAGTATTAGAATTTTCACTAAATTCTGAACCTAAACCTCTTAAAAAACTGGATGGATTTTTGGAATATTCTCATGAGCAATTAGAAGCGATCAAAAAAGAGTTTTCTCTAGCGATGAATATAGAAGATTTAGAATTTATTCAAAGTTATTTTAAAACAGAAGGACGTGTTCCAACCGAAACTGAGATTTATGTTCTTGATTGTTATTGGAGTGATCACTGCCGTCATACAACATTTGAAACAGTTCTTGATGAAATTAATATTGAATCTGAACTTTTTAAAAAGGAAATGCAAGATGCGTTTGATTACTATCTAAAAGTTCGTGGAGAGCTTAATCGTGAAGATAAACCATTAACACTTATGGATATGGCAAGTATTATTGGTAAATATCATGTTGGTATATTAAATGATGAAAATATCGAAGTAAGTGAAGAAATTAATGCATGTTCATTCTTTACAACTATTCAAAATAAAAGTAAAGAAGAACGTTGGTTAATTCAGTTTAAAAACGAAACACATAATCATCCAAGTGAAATTGAACCATTTGGTGGAGCAAGTACTTGTATAGGAGGAGCTATTCGTGATCCGCTATCAGGTCGTAGTTATGTATATCAAGCTATGCGTATCTCTGGAAGTGGAAATATTCTCCAAAAACGTGAAGATACTTTAGCACATAAACTTCCACAGGTAGAGATAGCAAAAGGAACAGCGCACGGTAACTCATCGTATGGGAATCAAATTGGTTTAGCAACAACGTTTGTTCGTGAAATTTATGATGATAGTTATGTTGCTAAACATATGGAAGTCGGAGCTGTTGTAGGAGCTGTAAAAGAAGGAGATTATAAACGTGAAACTTTAGTCGCTGGAGATATTGTTGTGATGATTGGTGGTCGTACTGGTCGTGATGGTATCCAAGGCGCAAGTGGTTCAAGTGTTGAGCACACAAATGATTCTTTAGAAACTATGTCAAGTCAAGTACAGAAAGGTAATGCTCCTGAAGAAAGAAAATTACAAAGGTTGTTTAGAAAACCAGAAGTTACTAGACTTATTAAAAAATGTAACGACTTTGGTGCTGGCGGAGTTTGTGTTTCTATCGGAGAGTTATCAGACGGTATTGAAATTCACCTTGATAAAGTTCTAACAAAATATAAAGGACTTAATGCAACGGAACTTGCTACTAGTGAATCGCAAGAGAGAATGTCTGTTGCGATTGACAAAAAAGATTATGATGCATTTGTTCGTGAATGTGAAAAAGAAAATATTGAGTATGCACATGTTGCGACTGTAACAGACCGTCGCCGCTTAGAAATGTACTACAATGATGAAAAAGTAGTAGATATGAGTGCAGATTTCTTAGAAACAAGTGGGGTAAGACAACATACTAAAGCAACATTAGTAGATAATAAAGCTGAAAATCCATTTACAGATAAAGAATTTTCTAGAGAAGCTGTGTTAAAAGAACTTGGAGAATTAAATGTAACTTGCCAAAAAGGATTAGCTTCAAAATTCGACTCTTCAATTGGAGCTTCAACAGTTCTTATGCCATTTGCAGGTCGCCATAAACTTACACCTGTTCAAGCAAGTGTTCAAGCATTACCAACATTGCACTCAACAAGCGATACGGCAACAATCCTTACATATGGATTTATTCCGAAAATTTCATACTATTCACCATTTTTATCTTCTATCTACGCAGTGTTAGAATCAGTAGCTAAAGTTTATGCAGTCGGTGGTACACGAGAAAGTCTTTACTTCTCATTCCAAGAGTATTTCGAAAAACTTGGTAAAGATAGCTCTAAATGGGGTAAAGTTACTCAAAGTTTATTAGGAAGTATTTATGCTCAACGTGAAATTGGTCGCCCAAGTATTGGCGGAAAAGATAGTATGTCAGGAACGTTCAATGATCTTAATGTTGTAGAAACACTAATTTCATTTGCCTGCGTGCCTGTAAAAATAAATGATGTTATAACTCCAGATTTAAAAGAAGTTGGCAACAAACTTTACTATGTACCGGTAGTAAAAGATGAAAAAGGATATCCAGATATTGCAGCTACTTTAGAAAATTATGAACTTGTTCATAAATATATTAAAGAAGGTAAAGTAGTTTCAGCATATGTTCAAGAAGAAGGTAGCTTAGCCGCTTCTCTAGTAAAAATGTCGTTAGGTAATGATTTGGGATTTGAAGTAGAAAAAGAAAATATTTTAAACTTTGATCCGGCATCATTAGTAGTAGAAGCAAAAGAAAAATTACCATTTGAACTTATTGGTAAAGTAAGCAGCAGAATCATTATTAATAATGAATTATTTACACATAACGATATATATGAAGCTTATACAGCTACTCTAAATGATATTTATCCGATGTATCAAAACGAAGATAAAGGAACTGTAGAAAATCTTCACACAGAAAATAAAGGACGAGAATATTATCCAGAATATGTAGAGGATGTAAAAGTAGTTATACCTGTCTTCCCTGGTACGAACTGTGAGTATGATAGTGAGAAAGCATTTATTGAAGCAGGAGCAACTCCTACGACAGTAGTAATCAGAAATACTCGAGAAAATGATATTAATGAATCAATAGAAGAGTTTGTAAATGCAGTAAAAGAATCTCATATCATTATGTTTCCAGGTGGATTTTCTAGTGGCGATGAACCAGACGGAAGTGCTAAGTATATTGTTAACTTCTTAAAAAATGAAAAGGTAAAAAATGCTATTCACAAACATTTAGCTGAGAAAAAACTTATATTAGGAATCTGTAATGGATTCCAGGCATTGCTTAAATCAGGATTACTTCCTTATGGAGAAATACGTGAATTGAATGAGGATGACCTTACGTTATACCGAAATGATAGTTATGAACATATTTCAACAACAGCATTTACTCGTGTAGCAAATGCAAATTCACCTTGGTTACAAGATTTTACAATCGGAACTGAACACGAAGTGGTATTTAGTCATGGAGAAGGAAAAGTAGTTGGTCTTAATATAGACAAATTCAAACACTTAATTGCTTTCCAATACTGTGATTTTAATGGAAATGCAACATTAAATGGTAGATTTAATCCTAATGGATCTTACTTAGCAACAGAAGGTTTAATAAGTGAAGATGGACTTATCCTTGGTAAGATGGGGCACAGTGAACGTTTTGGAGAAAGTTTATATAAAACAAATACAATAAAAGTCAAACAAGATATATTTAAAAATGGTGTAAATTATTTCAAAGGGGAAAAATAAAATGAAATTACTATACGAAGGAAAAGCAAAACAATTATTCGAATGTGAAAATAAAGATGAAATTTATGTTCATTATAAAAATAGTGCGACAGCATTTAATGGAGTGAAAAAAGAAGAATTTGAACATAAAGGAATTTTTAACAATACAATTACTTCTTTAATCTTTGAGTATTTAGAAAAAGAAGGTGTTGAAACACATTTTATAAAAAAAATTAATGAAACAGACCAACTTTGTAAACATGTTACGATAATTCCGTTAGAAGTTATTGTAAGAAACATAGTAGCAGGTTCAATGGCTAAAAAGTATGGTATAGAAGAAGGAAAAAAATTAGCAAAACCTGTTTTTGAACTTAGCTATAAAAATGATGATTTGAATGATCCTCTTATTAATGATGACCACGCTGTGGCATTAGAAATAGTAACAGAAGAAGAACTTGCGAATATACGTGAGCAAGCATTAAAAATTAATTCTTTACTTCAAAAATTATATTTAAAAGCAAACTTAGTATTAGTAGATTTCAAAATTGAATTTGGAAAAGATAAAAACGGTAAAATCATTTTAGCTGATGAAATTTCTCCAGATACATGCCGACTTTGGGATAAAGATACAAATGAGAAATTAGATAAAGATAGATTTAGACGTGATTTAGGCTCTGTAATGGAAGCTTACGAAGAAGTTTTAAGGAGATTAGAAGATGCGAGGGCTTAACGAAGAATGTGGAGTGTTCGGAATTTGGGGACATCCAGAAGCAAGTAATGTTACATATTTTGGTTTGCACAGCTTACAACACCGTGGTCAAGAAGGTGGAGGAATCGTTTCTAACGATAAAGAAGTTTTACGTGGGCATAGGGATCTTGGATTAATATCTGAGGTTTTCCGTGATAAAAAAAAGTTAGAAAATCTACTAGGGAGTAGTGCCATTGGGCATGTTCGTTACGCAACGTCAGGTAGTAATAATATCCAAAACATTCAGCCATTTTTATTTCATTTTTATGATATGAGTGTTGGGATATGTCATAACGGTAACCTTATTAATGCAAAGACACTACGTCGTGAATTAGAACAAGATGGGGCGATTTTCCATTCTTCTTCTGATACAGAGGTACTTATTCATCTAATTCGACGAAGTAAGGAAAAGGGATTTAAAGCACAACTTAAAGATGCCCTTTGTAAAATTAAAGGTGGTTTTACCTACTTAGTATTAACAAAAGATACTATGTATGGTGCTGTTGATCCGAATAGCTTGCGTCCACTTGCTATCGGTAAAATGAAAAATGGTGCATACGTTGCTGCTAGTGAAACATGCGCTATTGATGTAGTAGGAGCGGAGTTTGTATGTAATGTTGGTGCAGGAGAGCTAGTTATTATAGATGATAAAGGTATTCGTATTGAAAAATATACAGAGGACACAAAAGTTGCAATAGCAGCTATGGAATACGTATATTTTGCACGACCTGACTCTAATATTGCTGGAGTTAACGTCCATACTGCGCGTAAAAGAACAGGACGTCGTCTTGCTATTGAACAACCAGCACCTGATGCAGATATGGTAATTGGTGTACCTAACTCATCACTATCAGCTGCAAGTGGATATGCAGAAGAAAGTGGATTGCCATACGAAATGGGACTTATAAAAAATCAGTATGTTGCACGTACATTTATTCAACCTACGCAAGAGTTGCGTGAACAAGGTGTAAGAATGAAATTATCTGCTGTTAAAGGTGTTGTTAGTGGTAAAAGTATTGTTCTAGTTGATGATTCTATCGTTCGTGGAACGACTAGTAAGCGTATAGTTCAACTTTTGAAAGAAGCTGGGGCACGTGAAGTTCATGTGAGAATTTCGGCACCACCTTTGATTTTCCCAAGTTTTTATGGTATAGATATTTCCACAACAGAGGAATTAATCGCTGCTAATAAGACACAAGATGAGATTTGTGAAATAATTGGTGCAGATTCATTAGGGTATTTGAGTGAAGATGGTTTAATTGAATCTATAGGTTTAGATTATGATGCACCTTACACTGGCCTTTGCATGGATTGTTTCAATGGTGATTATTCTGCTGGACTATATGATTATGAAGAAGATTATTTAAAATCAATGACGAATATCCAAAAGAAATTTTTGCAAGAAAGGGGTAAAAATAATGAGTAAAAAATACGAAGAAAGTGGAGTGAGTTTAGAGGCTGGATATAAATCAGTAGAACTTATTAAAAAACATGTAGCACGTACTAAAAATTTAGGGATGATGTCTGCAATTGGAGGATTCGGTGGTGCATTTGACTTAAGCAGTTATAACTTTAAAAATCCTGTTTTAATTAGCGGTACTGATGGTGTAGGAACTAAATTAAAACTAGCTTTTGAGCTTGATATTCATAACACAATTGGGATTGATGTTGTAGCAATGTGCGTTAATGATATTCTTGCTCAAGGAGCTCAACCACTATTTTTCTTAGATTATTTAGCTGTTGGAAAAAATTATCCTGAACAAGTAGAACAGATTGTTGAAGGTGTAGCAGAAGGTTGTGTTCAAGCAGGATGTGCCATTGTTGGTGGAGAGACAGCAGAGATGGCTGGATTTTATGATGATGGAGAATATGATATTGCAGGATTTAGTGTTGGAGCAGCTGAAAAAGAAGATTTATTAAGTCCAGAAAATACTAAAGCTGGACAAGTAGTTATCGGACTTCCTTCGACTGGTGTTCATTCAAATGGATTCTCATTAGTAAGAAAAATTATTCGTGATAATAATATTAGTCTTGATGAAAAGTTTGGTGATAGTACAATAGGAAAAACTTTATTAACACCGACAAAAATTTATGTTAAAGAAGTATTAAAAGTACTAAAAGAAGTGAAAGTTGCAGGAATTGCTCATATAACTGGCGGAGGATTCCATGAAAACTTACCACGTTGTCTAAAAGAAGGTTTAGGCATGAAAATTAATAAAGATTCATATGAAGTACCAGAAATATTTAAGTACTTACAAGAAAAAGGAAATATCGATGAAGCAGAAATGTACAATATCTTTAACATGGGTGTAGGAATGGCACTTGTTGTTAATAAAGAAGATGTAGAAAAAACTTTATCATTGTTAGATGATGCGTTTGTTCTAGGTGAAGTAGTAAATGAAAGTGGAATTGAAATAATATGAAGAAACAAGTAGCAATATTTGCATCTGGAACCGGAAGTAATTTTGAGAAAATTGCAGATGATAATAGACTTAAAGAAAAAATGGATATTGCACTTCTAGTTTGTGATAAACCAAATGCAGCTGTAATAAAAAAGGCGCAAGATCGTAACATAAATACTTATGTTTTTTCAACAAAAGATTTTGCATCAAAACAAGATTATGAAGCAGCTATTTTGGAGCAAGTTAAAGATTTAGATTATATTTTCTTAGCTGGTTATATGAGAATTATTTCTCCGTATTTTCTGGAAAATTACAAAAAAACAATCTTAAATCTTCATCCATCTCTTTTACCTAAATATAAAGGTAAAGATGCGATAGAACAAGCATATAAAGCGCAGGAACGTGAAGTAGGAATTAGTATTCATTATGTTAATGAGGAGTTAGATGGTGGAGAAGTTATCGCTCAAAAATCATTAATTGTAAAAGATGGTGAAACTCTAAAAGAAGTTACTGCAAGGATTCATGAATTAGAACATGAACTTTATCCAAATGTTATTTTAAAATTAGTTGAGGAGGCACTATGACGAAAAGAGCTTTAATAAGTGTAAGTGATAAAACAAATATTGTAGAATTTGCAAAAGGACTAGAAAAATATGGATTTGAAATTATCAGTACGGGTGGGACTTTTACTTATTTGAAAAATAATGGTGTAGCCTGTATTAGCATTGAGGATGTTACGCACTTTCCAGAAATTTTGGAAGGTCGTGTAAAAACACTTCATCCTAAAATCCATGGTGGATTACTTTCAAAACGTGGAAATGAACTTCATAATAAACATGTAGCAGAAAATAATATAGAATACATTGATTTAGTATGTGTTAATTTATATCCATTTGAAGCTACTGTTAAAAAAGAAGGAGTAAGCGAAGAAGAAATTATAGAAAATATTGATATCGGTGGACCGAGTATGTTGCGTAGTGCTGCGAAAAACTTTAATGATGTAACGGTTGTAACTGATATTCACGATTATGACCGTATATTAAATGAGTTAGAAAATGGTGGAATTACTCTTGCAACACGTCGTTTATTAGCTATTAAAGTGTTTAATACTACTGCAAGTTATGATGCAGCTATTGCAAATTACTTTAACAAAGCGGATAACTTGATTCCTGAAAAATTAACATTATCTTATACGTTAGAAGATACTTTACGCTACGGAGAAAATCCTCATCAAAAAGCATATCACTATGTACAAGACAATAATGAAAGCTATGCTTTACAAAATGCAGTACAACTGCATGGGAAAGAAATGTCTTATAATAACATTCAAGACGCTTCTGCTGCATTAGATATTCTTGCAGAGTTTGATGAGATTGCATGTGTTGCTGTAAAACATATGAACCCATGTGGTGTTGCAATAGGAAAAGATGTTTTTGAAGCATATTCACGCGCATATGATGCGGATCCTGTATCTATCTTTGGAGGAATTGTTGCGGTTAATGGTGTTGTAGACAAAGCTACCGCAGAGAAAATGCATAGCATTTTCTTAGAAATTATTTTAGCAGTTGATTATGAAGATGAAGCATTAGAAATATTAACTAAGAAAAAAAATCTACGTATTTACAAACTTAGTGAAAGAAATAATAATCATGAACAACAAATCAAGAGTGTTCGTGGGGGAATCTTGGTTCAAGATTTCAACTCAGCTTTAGCTGAAAATTATGAAGTTGTTACAGATAAGCAGCCAACTAAAGAACAAATGTCGGATTTAGAATTTGGTCTTAAAGTAGTTAAACATGTTAAATCAAATGCAATTGTTGTAGTTAAAAATGGTCAGACATTAGGAATAGGAGCCGGCCAAATGAATCGAGTAGGTTCATGTAAAATAGCTCTTGAACAGGCTGGTGCTCTTGCAGATGGTGCAGTTCTTGCTTCAGATGCCTTCTTCCCAATGCGAGATAGCGCTGATTTAGCAGCAGAATATAATATTGCAGCAATCGTACAACCTGGTGGTTCAATACGCGATCAGGAAAGTATAGATGCTTGTAATGAGAAAGGTATGGCGATGCTTTTCAGCAAAATACGCCACTTTAAACACTAATGGCTAAAGTATTAGTAGTGGGTGCTGGTGGAAGAGAGCACGCTATCGCCTACAAGTTTAACCAAGAAGGACACGAAGTTTATATGGCTGGTATTAATCCAGCAGTAGAAAAATTTGGGATTTGTATTGACATCAAAGAAGATGATATCCCAAGTTATGCATTAGAAAATAGTATTGATTTAGTTTTTGTAGGACCTGAGGTACCGTTAGTAAATGGTTTGGTTGATAAACTCCAAGAAAAAGGTATTCGCGCTTTTGGACCAAGTAAAAAAGCAGCACAATTAGAAGGAAGTAAAGTATTTTCCAAAATGATGATGGAAAAATATAATATTCCTACAGCTAAACACGAAAGTTTTAGCGACTATGAAAAAGCAAGTGAATATTTATCTCAGCAAAAAGCTCCAATCGTTTTGAAAGCTGATGGTCTTGCCGCTGGTAAAGGTGTAATTATCGCTGAAACTTTAGAAGAAGCTCAATACGAACTTAAAGAAATGATGTGTAATTCTAAATTCGCTGCAGCTGGAGCTAATGTTGTAATTGAAGAGTTTCTTTCTGGAGAAGAATTTTCTCTAATGTGCTTTGTTTCCGATAGAAAAGTTTATCCAATGGAAATTGCTCAAGATCATAAACGTGCTTTTGATAATGATGAAGGATTAAACACAGGGGGAATGGGAGCATATTGTCCACTTAAAAAGATTACACAAGATGATGTAAATGAAGGCTTGGAGAAGGTAGTACAACCGATGGTTGATGCTATGAGTAGTGAAGGGATGCCATTTTATGGAATACTTTATGCTGGTCTTATGAAGTGTATTGATGGTGTGAAAACTATTGAGTTTAATGTTCGTTTCGGAGATCCAGAGAGTGAAGTCTTGCTATTAAAACTAGAGAGTAGTTTATATGAAATTTCTAACAATATTATCGATGGTAAGGATGTTCAGTTGAAATGGAATAAAGATGCATTTATTGGGGTTGTTATGGCAGCTAAAGGTTATCCAGAAAAAAGTGAAAAAGGTGCAGTTATAAATGGTTTAGAAAAATTAACAACACCGGTATTTCACATGGGAACAAAACAAGTAGATGATAATATTGTAATAAATGGAGGACGCGTCTTATTAGTTTGTGCTAGTGGCGAAAACTTGCAAGCCGCACGTGAAAAAGTATATAATGAAATAGGAAAAATAGGATGTGATGACTTGTTTTTCCGTAAAGATATAGGTCACCATTCATTATAATATTAAGTAAATGAAGTAAAAATATAGAATCTAGGAGATACTTTAATGATAGAAAGATATAGTAGAGAACCTATGCGTAGTATTTTCAGTGATGAAAATCGTTTTAAAGCATATTTAGAAGTAGAACTTTTTGCAACTGAAGCATGGAGTAAACTAGGAGTTGTTCCAGAAAATGATGTAAAAAAATTATTTGAAAATGCTAAGTTTGATTTAGAAGGAATCTTAGAATTAGAAAAAGAAACTAAACATGATATTGTCGCATTTACTCGTAATGTGTCTAGTTATTTGGGAGAAGAAAAAAAATGGGTTCATTATGGGCTTACTTCTACTGATGTTGTTGATACAGCATATGGTTATTTATACAAACAAGCTAACGATATCATCATGGAAGATTTACTAAAATTCCAAGAGGTATTAAAAGAAAAAGCTTTAGAATATAAATTTACACCATGTATCGGCCGTACTCATGGGGTACATGCTGATATCAGTAGTTTCGGATTAAAATTTGCTTTATATTATGATGAATTCAACCGTCATATTGAGCGCTTTAAGGCAGTTAGAAAAATAATAGAAGTAGGTAAAATTTCTGGAGCAGTTGGAACATTCTCTAACACTCCACCTGAAGTTCAAGATTATGTGTGCGAAAAATTAGGAATTCAGTCAAGTAACATTTCAACACAAACATTACAACGTGATCGTCATGCCGATTATTATTCAACATTGGCTTTAATAGCAAGTTCTATTGAAAAAATTGGTGTGGAAATTCGTCACTTACAGCGTACTGAAGTCCGTGAAGCGGAAGAATTTTTCTCAAAAAATCAAAAAGGTTCTAGTGCGATGCCGCACAAACGAAATCCAATTTCAAGTGAAAATATGGCAGGATGTGCAAGAATTATGCGTGGATATATGCTAGCTTCATATGAAAATATTCCACTTTGGCATGAACGTGATATTTCTCACTCAAGTGCAGAACGTATTTTAAGTAGTGATGCAACAACATTATTAGACTATATGTTGAATAGATTTACAAATGTTATTAAAAACTTAACAGTATTTACAGATAATATGATAAAAAATATTTATGCGACTAATGGTGTTATCTTTGCTCAAAGAACAATGAGTAATTTAATTGAAAAATATGATTTTTCTCGTGAGGAAGCATACGATTTAGTTCAACCACTTGCAATGAAATCTTGGTTTGAAGGTATACCATTTAGACAACTTTTAGAGGAAAATGAAATTATTCAAAATACAGTATCTAAAGAAGTATTAGATAGTTGCTTTGCACTAGAAGTACATTTGGTTAATATTGATAAGATTTATAAACGTATTC
>ERZ773008.278-NODE-278-length-36375-cov-4.239785_pt1 | contig 36375 bp, 24 predicted proteins | sample MGYA00580664_ERZ773008 | MGnify/ENA primary metagenome ERZ773008 (study PRJEB29015, sample SAMEA2738016) | human oral metagenome | biome: human oral; feature: human-associated habitat; material: dental | place: China | collected 2048 ...
GTCCGATTTGATCCTTCCGTCAAAAGTGGTCTCACCAAGGACGGAAAATTTGAAATCGGCTTTGGCGGCCAGCGTGGCGAAATCAAAAAATAAACCCGCACGGCAACGGCTTTAAACCGCAACAGGCCGTCTGAAAAGCGTTTTCCGTTTTCAGACGGCCTTTTTCCGCAATCCGAACAATCTCCGATACCCGAAACCATGAACAAACTTTCCCTGCTCCTGCTGCCGTTTCCGCTGGCGGCACTGGCCGACGGGCCGACCGTGCTCGTGCCCGAGCCGCTGTTTTTTGAAAACCGCGAGGCGGCGCAGATGCCGTCTGAAAACCTGCCCGAGCCTGCGCCTGCCGCGCCGCCCGCCGCGCCCGTTTCAGATGCGGGCCTGCCACCGGGCGAGGCCGTTGCCAGCGGCCAGACGCCCCTGCCGTCTGATCTGGAAGCCTGGCTCAACGAGCAGGAACGCCAGGTGCTCATCCGCGCGCTCAATGAAACGGGCTTCAACCGCACGGCCGCCGCCGCCCGCCTGGGGCTGAACCTGCGCCAGATCCGCTACCGCATGGCGCGCCTGGGCATCGTTCCGCCCGGCAGCCATGCCGAAGAAAGCGGTAACGACGGCGATGACGGCGAAGCAGCCTGACCCCGCTTTTCCCGCTACTCCCTCCGCCTCTGTCTGGCAGGCCGGCTGGTTAGCTGGCGCGCGCCGCTGCCCCTCGCCCAACATTGGCGCGCGTCCTGCGGGCGTGGCGATCAACCTCGTCGTCATCCACTCCATCAGCCTGCCGCCCGGCCAGTACGGCGGCGACGAAGTGCAGCGCCTGTTCACCAATACGCTGGACTGGGACGCCCACCCCTGGTTCAGCCAGATACGCGGCCTGCAAGTGTCGGCCCACTTCTACATCCGCCGCACGGGCGAACTCTGGCAGTTCGCCCCCGTGCAGGCGCGCGCCTGGCACGCGGGCGCTTCCAGCTACGAGGGCCGCCCCAACTGCAACGACTACTCCATCGGCATCGAGCTGGAAGGACTGGAAGGCGGCCTGTTTGAAGACGCCCAGTACGCCACGCTGGCCGCCCTGTGCCGCGCGCTGGCAACTGCCTGCCCCATCCGCGCCGTGGCAGGCCACGAGCACATTGCCCCAGGCCGAAAGCACGACCCCGGCAGCGGCTTTGACTGGCCGCGCCTGCGCCGCGCCTTGCAAGATCTTCATTGGCGTTTCCCATGCACTGATGCGCCGCCGCAACCGTAGTGGACCGCACCAGGGCGCGGGACGGGTATCAACAGCAGACGGATAGACGTTATTTTTGCTACTTTATTTGTAGCGCAATGTCCTAGTAAATACTGCGCCACTTGATATTTTTATGCCCTATTTTTCGCTCCTTTTTTTTGATTCATTCAGGCTTGCGGTGCATGCACATAGCCCGTCTGCGGGCGGCGAAAAACCGCTTGTACGGGGTCTGTATCGGGCGGCAGCGGCAGCCGCGCGCGCAACGGTTGCCTACCTAGTAACGTTACTAGATAGGAATGATCCCAGTTGGCAAATTGACATGAGGCTGTCAACATTTCGAAGGGCTTCTGGTGGTTTTTAGTCAAGCCAAACTGGTTGTTTCCTATTTTTCATGAAAGGATTTATATGGGAGTTTCTGTTCCTTCTTACAGATGCATGGCCTATATGCCTGCTTCCAAGTGGGGGGAGGCGACGGAACGAGAGTCGCAGTCAATAAAACCAATGGAGGGTGATGCAGACCGCTCGGCAAAAGTGGGTGGAGCCGTTGAAAAAATACGCGACAAGATGCATTCCAGCATTATCGATCCCGTCACCAGACAGGATTTGCGCGATGTGCAAAGCACGATAGCTGGTTTGCCGAATGAAGATGCCAGTGCGGTGGTGTGCGAGCTTTCGGAAAGTGTATTGCGCCGTATGGTCGAAAAAGTTGATAATTTCAAAGACGACGAAAAACAGGCTTTCTTCGATACCATGGCGCAAAAACTTGACGGCAAGCAGCTGGCGCGCGTGACCAATGCCTTTGAGGGCAATTCGCTTAGTTCCATGGAAAACATGAATGTGTTGGGGCGCTCTATTGCCAAGAACGCGAGCGATGTTCTCAAGCTGGAGTACGTCTTTGAGCTAGATAAAGTACTTGAAGTGCTGGCAGATCAATCCTCTGTGCAGGGCAAGCACTTTGGCATTCTTTTTAGCCTTGAAACGACAAAAATGTCTGATCCGCAAGCCCGGGTTGCCTCGCAAGTCATTGCCAGCATGGATAACGCTAAAGCTGGGCAAGCGCTGGGAAAACTAAGTTCAACAGGGCTGGATGCTGTTATCAGGGCTTCGGCCGATCCAACGGACAAGGGCGCGATAATATCTGTTATTGAATACGATTTAGCTTGTTTTCAGAAACTGATGCAGGCGGCAGCAAAAATGAGGGCTGAAGTGCAGACACCGGAAGGAATAGAGGACGTGGCAGACTTGAAGTCACTGATTTTCAATTCGGCTGCCAACGTGCTAAGAGATGCAGAATCAGGTCATTTTTTAACACTTGCTGACACGGCAGCCATGCGCAAAGGAATGTATGATATCTTGATGAGCGATGTCAATGGCGTTATGAACGAATTGACTAGAAACGACGAAACGAGAGATGGAGTGGCCATGGCTATTTATGTCAAATCAGCTATAAATGCCAAAGAGTATGATCAGTTGGGTGATATTCAGGCTCGTTTAGCGCGGGGTAATGACTTGAAGGGAGATCACGCAGAGTTGTTCAATAGCCCTGATCAGAACTATATGCACGCGAGCAATGCTGGCTATTTTGTTGGGGCTATGGGCGTTGCCGTGACTTCCATTTCCAGTGACGCAGGCAGACAGGCGGCAATCGTCAATGCGCTGATTAACAGCGCGGCCATAGCGGCGGGTGTTGTGCTGCCACCGGCGGGCGGTGCAACTGCGGGTATAGGCGCGACGGTGGGTGGTCTTGGAGTCAATGACAGCTACGGCCGAGGCGTCAAAAATAAGACCGATCCTTTGGTCAAACTGCGGAAAGCCTCTTTGCCTGTTGGCAGCAAGCGCTGGCGTCCGAACGGAGAAGAAGATAAGGAGACAGCATACAAGCCGGAATCGTTTCAACACTTCGTAGCCACATGGACCTATGTCCAAAATAACGCGCAGCCATGAAACCAGGGGCGCTTATCCGCCTGACGCACAGGCGCAAGGCTGGGCTGGGCCTTGTATGGCTGCTTGTCAGCCTGATTGCGCTGTTGGCGGCGTGCAAAGATGCGCGTTTACAACCTGTCTGGCACGACGCCGAAGCCACCTCCAGAGTCGAAAGCACTTTCATGACCGCACACTACGAACTCAATGCCCAGCAAGCTGCGCAGGCCATCGCCAGCTTGCGTGATGCTTTGCGCGCAGGCAATGCGCAGGCCGTAACGCAAGTGACGGCGCTGGTGACCGGCACGCAGGCCCCCGAAGTGGTGCAGGCCTTGGCGCTACACGCACAAGAGCGCGACGGGCGTGCGCTTCACGACTGGGCGCGGGCGCTGCTGCGCGCGGGCGACACCCAGCCCCTGGCCGATGTGCTGGCACGGCTGGTGTTAGGAGGGCAATTGCAGCAGCCAGCGCCACTGCGCTTTAACACGGCCACTGCGCCATCGACATCCCATGCCCCAGCTGCGCCCTACGCGCCGTACACCCCTGCGGCAACGCTGGGCTATTGGGCTGGTGTGTTGCAGGCTGCCCTGGTATCGGCAGCGCCCGACGAAAGCGCGCGTGGCAAGCTGGTTGAACGCCTGTTGGCTTATGCGGCCAGCCTGGCTGATGCCACGCCAGCCGGTCGTCAATGGCGCATGCTGAATCTGGATTCAAATACGGCCCGCAAGATGTCTCCAGACACCCGTCTGGCAAGCGCCATGCGTCCACTGGCTGTCAATGGCATCCGGGCCAATGGTGAGCCGGATGTTGAAACGGCAGACGAGAGCGGGCCGTTTTCCGCGTTCATGGGCGCTGCCAGGCGTGTGCGTGAAGGTCTGGAGCGCAATGCCAGATAGAGGGCTGCGGACTTCAACGGCTCACTTCAACTGTCCATCAGCGGCTGGCAGGCAAGGGCAAAGCCCTCAGAGCCTGTACGGAATCTGCCCATGGGTGTGGCCCACGTTTTGTTCGCGGCTGCCTGCCGCCACGCAGCAAACCACATCGCTATTGCTACAAGGCTTCACGCATGCTGCACAGAAGCCCGCGCTGCGGCATGCATGTCGGCCATGCCGGAAAGAGAAAGAGGGAGGTAAATTTGCCCCTGATTTCATAGCATGAAGTCTTGGTGAAATCAGCGCGAAACGGGTTTTTTGACCCTATAAATTTGCTCCTTTTTAATTGAGATTCCGCCCTTAAAACGATCCCAAAAGTCTGGCCATGCGCCGGACGCAAGCGATCCTGATGAATGCTTCAGCTGAGGCCACGCTGACTTCGTCGTCCTTACTCAATCGTCTCGATTGACTTATTAGCCAGGCAAGCATGAACAGCCTGATCAGCAAAGCCCTGGCTCCTGCCCGGTCTTGAATGCCAGCCGAGTGCACCACCACGGCCGGCAGCAGTCCCATCGGGTCTACGGCTATGTGGCGCTTGCGCCCAAGATTTTTTGCTTGCGTCATATCCGCGCTGCCCCTTTTGAGACGGTCTTGACCGATTGGGAGTCGATGACGACCGCGCTGGGCTTGGCCCGCATGCCTTGGCGTGCACCTTCTGGTGCAGCAGCGTCAGCAGCACGTCCCGCACGCTGCGCTGACGTCAGCGGGCAAAGGTGTTGCAGATCTGTTTTAAAGCGACTGCGCGCCGAAAGTGTCGCAAGCCGCCACGCTGCCGCTTTTGTATCCCGTCAAAAACCAGCGCTGGCGCTGGGCGCTGGTGCCGTGGGTGAAGGTGTCGGGCCGGGCCACGCCAGATTGCTCGCGCTGGAGATGGTCATCGCCGATCTGGGCGGCGGCATTGATGGCTGATTCCAGATCGCCTTGCTCCAGCCACTGTTTGGCCCGCTGCGACTGGTGCGCCCAGATGCCCGCGTAGCAATCGGCTTGCAGCTCCACACGCACCGACAAGGCGTTTTGCTCGCGCTGGCTGATGCGCCCGCGCAAGGCATCTACCTTCTGCGTGGCGCCCAGCAGCGTCTGCACGTGGTGCCCCACCTCATGCGCAATGACATAGGCCCGCGCGAATTCGCCCGGCGCGCCCAGTTGCCGGCTCAGGGTGTCAAAAAAATCCATGTCCAGATACACCTTGCGGTCACCAGGGCAATAAAACGGCCCCATCGCCGCCTGCCCCGTGCCGCAAGCCGTAGGCGTAGCGCCCCGGTACAGCACCAGACGCGGCGGCTGGTACCGCGCCCCTGCCGCAGCGAACACCTGCTGCCAGGCATCTTCGGTTGAAGCCAGCACGGTAGATACAAAGGCGGCATCCCGGTCATTGGCGGGCGGCTGCCTTGCAGGCGCCTGATGCGCCACCTGCGTTTGTCCGCTGCCCGCCAGCAAACCCAGCGTGGTCAGCGGATTGATGCCAAACACGCCCCAGGCCACCAGCGCAATGACGATGCTGCCCACGCCAATGCCGCGCCCGCCCACGCCGAAGCTGCCGCCGGAACCACGCCGGTCTTCCACATTGTCAGACTGTCGATTGCCTTCCCATTTCATCGCAAATGCTCCCGCGTTCCAAACCTGCAAATGAAAAGATGGTAGCCCCGGACAGAGGCTGCCTTCTGGCTGGCGCGCCGGTCTTCTGCTCCGGACGAAGCACGCCTCTTTCCGCGCGCAGGCCTTGTGGCATTTCATTAAACAGCAGGCCGGTCATAGATACTTTTGTGCCAGCCTGATCCGGATGGTCTTTTATTTCTGCCCATCTGGAGGCTGTTCTAAAAATCATCCTCAATACCGCACCATCGTTTGACGATATTACAGCCAACCTGTCGTGCGGGTATTATGTTAGCGTATTGAAAACACGCGCCAGAAAACATACTCATGCGAAATTTCCAATTCAAGTTGTTCACTCAGTAATATGCTGTACATTTACAGCATCCTCCGCCCAGAAACCAAACCAAAAAAGCTCTGCGCATGGCCTGATGAAGAGGGATGAAAAGCAACCCAAAATACCCAACTGAAATATCCAAGCGACATTAACCGAAAACAGCTTGAGCGCATCTGCCCCCTATTGGAGAGGTAGGGCGCACGCAAGAGCACCCATCCGCGCAAGGTGGCCCCTTACGATGTGTTTTGTGCCGCGCTGTTTTCTTGTGCGCGCTCTTTCTTTAACAGGCGCCTGGGGCCTGCTTCAATGTGCTTATGCCGCTCGTTTCAGGCTCGCTGCATTTGTGCCAGCAGGCAGCATGCCCTGCCACGTTGGAAAACCGGGTGGTAAATAGCACCACAGGCAGTCTGCGACGTTTTAAAGCAAGAGCGAGGTCAAGGAAAAAAAGCATTCATGCCCGTTTTGCCAGGACTCGGTGCTATTGATAAAAGAGCGCAACAAGCCGATGCCAGCTGCCTGTTGCGCAGCCCGCCTCGCATCCGCGTTTCTTGCTATTTCCCGCAAGCCTTGATGCACAGCTTGGCAGACGTCGTTTCCTCTTGAGGCGAAGCGCCTCATTCGCGCCCACGGACTGCTGACTGGGTCTTATTTGTTCAGCTTGCCCGGCTCGCTGTCAGGAGGCAGGCCCATGAGGTCGGTGAGATTGGCCGGGCTGGTGGTGGTCGCCGCTGGTTTGCCGCCAGCCTGGCTGCCGCCTTTGTCTTGCTTGATGTAGTAGGAGGCGATGGGGTCGCGCGCGCGGCCCAGCGATTCGGCCAGCTTGGCGGCGAATTCTTCGGGCGGCGGCAGCTTGCTGACCGAGCGCTGGATGCGCAGCAGCCGCAAATCCACGCTCTTGAGAACCAGGGTTTTGAAGGCGGTTTCGCGGCGTTGCTGGTTTTCGTCGATGTTGGCGCTGCGCATGCGCACATCGAACACATGCTCGGCCTTGCCGTCAGGTGTGCAGACGACGAAATCCACCACATGCGCGGCCAGTTGCGCGGTGGCCAGCGCGCGGTTTTCGGAGTGGCGCACGGAAATGATCTGATCCATGCGGGGGCGGAACAGCACGGCGCGGCCCGGGAAAGCCTCGCGCAGGTACATCAGCAAGCTGATGTGCGCGGGCGAGATGGCTTCTTCCGTCGCGTAGCGGTTGTCGTCAATGGAGGCGGTGGATGACTTGTTTTGCTGCTTCATGTACAGCCACGCGCCAACGCCTGCCAGCACGGCGACGATGAGCAAAAGCCCCAATCCCAAAGACATGATGCGTGTTCTCCCTAGTGAAAAATGACGGCATGATAAGCGACTTTTTTCAACATTTGAACGATTTTTCTTGCAAGGAAACACCATCATGAACGCAATTGCGAGCGCAGCCTGCCCGCCGCTGGCGGCGCAGACCGTACTGGTGACGGGCGGCGCGCGCGGTCTGGGCCGCGCCATTTCGGAGGCCTTTTTGGCGCAAGGCGCACGCGTGCTCATCAACTGTCTGCATAGCCTGGAGGCGGCCCGCGCGCTGGCGGCGCAGCACCCCGGCCAGGCGCTGGCCGTGCAAGCGGATGTGCGTGACGCGCAGGCCGTGCAGGCCATGCTTGAGCAAGCGCGCGCGCACTTTGGCGCACCCATTTGCACCGTGGTGAACAACGCGCTGCCCGCCTTCAGCTTCAACGGCGACGCCCGTCCGCATGCCGATGCGCTGAGCTGGCAGGCCGTATCCGGCCAGCTCGAAGGCGTGCGCGCCGCGCTCAACACCACGCAGGCGGCGCTGGCGGGCATGCGGGCGCAGGGCTATGGCCGCATCGTCAATATCGGCACCAATCTCGTGCAAAACCCCGTGGTGCCTTACCACGACTACACCGCAGCCAAGGCAGCGCTGCTGGCGCTCACGCGCACGCTGGCGCAGGAGCTGGGGCCGGAGGGCATCACGGTGAACATGGTCTCTGGCGGCCTGCTGCGCACCACCGACGCTTCTGCCGCCACGCCCGCAGCGGTGTTCGAGCTGATTGCCGCCAGCACGCCCCTGCGCCGCGTGACCACGCCTGCCGAGCTGGCCGATGCCGTGCTGTTCTTCGCCTCGCCCTGGGCGCGCGCCGTGACGGGGCAGAACCTGATTGTGGATGGCGGCCTGGTCAAGCACTGATCGGCGCTGGCAGTCCGCCCGCAGCTGCCGTGCGGGCGCAAGCAGGCATCAATTCAGCTCCTTATTCCATAGCATCAGGTCCTAGTAGAACGAGCGCGAGCGCCCATTTCTGGCTCCTAAATTTGCTCCTCTTATTGATGCAAAAAACCTTCTATTCGCGCCCGGACCGCTTGGCCTTGGCCCTGCTGGCCGCCAGCCTTTTCGCGCCCGCCGTGGCGCAAGGACAGGACGGCGTCACGCTGTATGGACGCCTGGACGTCAATCTCACCCGCGCCCGAGGTCAGAAATGGCACATGGACCGCGCCTCGCACAGCCGCATCGGCCTGCGCGGCAGCGAAGATCTGGGCGGCGGCCTGCGCGCCCAGTTCCAGCTTGAAAGCCGCATCAGCCTGAAAGACGGCGCTGTGGACGCCGCCCGCCCCTGGGGCCGCCAGGCCTGGCTGGGCCTGCGCGGCTCTTGGGGCGCGCTGCGCATGGGGCGCTCTTACTCGCCTTCGCGCTACGCCGCTTCCAGCTATGACGCAATGGACGGCGGCATCGGCACGCCAGGCACGCGCGCCTTGCTGCTGGGCCACGCTTCAGCCACCTTTGTGCGTTTTGAAAACGGCGTGTATTACGAAACCCCCCGGCTGGCGGGTTTGGCCTTGTCTGCTGCCGTCTCGCTCCATGCCGCAGGCGGCGCAAAGCCCCGGCGCCGGGCGCGTTCACTTCGCCTGCACTACCGGCGTGGCGCGGCAGATCTCTCCGTGGCCTACGGCCAGCCAGGCGAAGGCGGGCATGTGGCATCAGCGGGCCTGGCATGGGATTTCGGCTTCATCAAACCAATGGCCCAGTTCCATGCAGGCGCCCGCGAGGGGCGCCGCCGCGCTGCCTGGCAGATCGGTCTGGCGCTGCCCAGCGGCGCGGGCGAATGGCGCGCCGCTTTTTCGCGGCTGGATGACCGTGGCCCTGCGCCGCAGGCCGACCGCAAGCTGCTGGCCTTGAGCTATCGCCACAAGCTCTCCCGGCGCACCCTGCTCTACGCCACGGTGGCGCATGACCAGGCCCGCAGTCAGCCGGGCCGCAAAGGCATTGAGCTGGGACTGCGGCATTCTTTTTGATGCATGGGTTCTGAAGGTCCGCTCAAAGTTCGCCTTGGGTGCGGAAAGCGCAGCCTCGGGTGATCTGGGGCGTTGCAAATCCTCGCCGAAGCACGAGATCCGTTTGCGCCTTGCCGTTCGCGCTGATCCTCTGCCCCTGACGGTCAGATTGCAAACAGGCTCTTGGGGCGTGAAGCGGCGCATCGTGGACACGGTCTGTTTCCTGCTGTTCATCGCTGTTTCCGTCTGTTCATTCCGATAGCATCCGCCAGGCTGCTGGCCGCATGGAGCTGGCGGCGCGCTCCCATTTCCCATTCCACATTTCCCATTCCATCCCGCCCGCCTGATCCGCCAAGGACCGCCCTCATGAATGCCCCTGAAGAACGCAACGCCGAACGCGCCGCCGAAAACCCCGAAGCCGCCGCCGTGGATGCCGTGGATGCCGCCGTGGCCGCCAGCAGCAGCTACGAGCTGCTGAAAAAGCGCCTGCAAGCGCAAGGCGGCGCGCTGCTGGACAAGGCGCTGGCGCTCAACGCCGGGCGGCAGGCGCAATTCGGGCAGACCGAGCAGCGCCTGGTGCTGCGCACGCGCGCGCGTACCGAGCACAACTGCGTGGCGCGCGACATGGTGCGCATCGGCCCCGGCAAGCTGCTGTTTGGCTTCAACGTGTTCATGGGCTTGCGGCAGGAAACGGGCGTGGGCGACGTGTTCGCGCTCTACGAGCTGGCGCACACCGAGGGCGAGGCGGAAAGCGACGAGCTGATTGCCCTGCCCATTGAGGGCAGCTTTTTGCAAGACGCGCGCTTTGTGGCCGATTTCCGCGAGCTGTATACCTATTACAAACATGCCACGCTGCGGCAGCTCACGCACACGCAAGAATATGTGCTGGCTTCATTTCAGATCGGGCAGCAAAACCAGGATATTCGCGTATTCCGCTGGCGCCATGAATCCGACGGCAGCCTGACTTATGTGGACAATCGCGGCGAGCGCGATATTGCCCTGCCCGCCAGCCATGATTTTGAATGGACGGCCGTCACGCGCGAGCAGCACGTGAGCGGGCGGCATCCGCACATCAATATTCTGGACACGGTTTTTGTTGAAACCACGGGCGGCGATTTGACCGTGAAGGTGGAAAACAATACCGAATCGGGCCTGGGCATTTACAGCGAGCCGGTGGAAGACGCCAGCCAGGCGCTGGGCGATGCCGAAATTGCCTACGCGAAACTGGGCCGGCTGATTTTGCTGCGCATACGCCCGTACCGTGAAAGCACGGTGCGCTATCTGGTTTACAACCAGCGCACACAGCAGGTGGTGCGCATTGATGCCATCGGCGCTTCCTGCGTGCAATTGCCCGAAGACCACGGCATTATCTTTCCGGGCGGCTATTATTTGCAATCAGGCGAATACAAGCAGTTTGATTTGCCGGCCGAAACGGCGGCCAATTTGCGTTTTGCCCGCATGTTGCGCTCGCCCAATGGCGAAGATGTGGCGTATATCTTTTACGGCAGCACGCCCCATAACGGAAAATCAGGCCAGGGCCACTCCGATATTTCGCATCTGGATATTCCGCATTACGCCCTGTTTACATACAACCTGATTGAAAAGCGGCTGGCCGCGCCGATTATGGCCAACGGTTTTGCCCGGTTTTATGACGGGCGGGTGCTGGTTTTTCAGGCCACGCAAGGCGAGGCCACGCGCATACACCCCATGCAGCTGTGGCAAACGCCTTTTGCCACGGAGGAATACGCCAGCCGCCAGCCGGGGCGGCACGGCACGGGCTTTTATGGCCGCGTGGGCAATGCCGATTTGGTGCGCGGCATTTCCGACCTGAACGGCATTGCCCGCGCGGTGCGCGAGCAAGCGCCCACGCGCACGGCGTATGAAGACCTCATCCGCCAGTGCCAGCGCGCGCGCGATGCCTACTTCTGGCTGGACGCGCCAGAGGCCGGCCAGGCCGCGCAAGACCTGCACGCCATCGAGCAAACGGCGCAGGCCACGCTGGCCGAGTTTGAGAAAGTGGAGGCCATCCGCGCCAGCACGGCGCGCGCACTGGACGCCGCCGAATCGAAAACGCGCGAGCTGCTGGGCGAGCTGGCCGCGCAGATGTGGCGCCAGCCCGCCGATTTCGTGCACGCGCTGGAGCAGCTGCGCCAGCGCCAGGGCGAGATGCATGCGCTGCGCGAATTGCGCTATGCCGATGTGCCGCGCATCGACGGCATGGCGCAGCAGCTGGCCGCCGAGCAGCAGCGCGTGGGAGAGCGCGCCCTGCAATTTCTGGGCGGCGAAAAAGCCTTTGCCGCGCAAGAGCAGGCGCTGGCGCAACTGACCCAGCAGCTGCCGCAGGCGGCCAGCGCCACGCAAGTGGGCGACATGCTGGCCGGGCTGGACGCGCAAGCGGCCGGGCTGGACTTGCTCAGCGAGCAAATCGGCCTGCTGCCGGGCGGCGACGCCGTGCAGCGCACCGCCATCCTGGACCGCATCGCGCGGCTGTATGCCGACATCAACCGTCTGCGCGCCGAGGCCCGCCAGCGCCGCCGCACGCTGGGCGCGGCCGAGCAGCGGGCCGAATTTGGCGCGCAGTTCAAGCTGTTTGGCCAGGCCGTGGAAAACGCGCTGGAGCTGGCCGACACGCCCGAAAAATGCGACGAGGCGCTCACCCGCCTGCTGGCGCAGCTGGAAGACATCGAGGCGCGCTTTGCCGAGCAGGAAGACTTTCTGGCCGACATTGCCGCCCAGCGCGAAGCCGTTTACGAAGCCCTGGGCGCGCGCCGCCAGAGCCTGCTGGACGCGCGCCAGCGCCGCGCCAAGGCCCTGGCCGACGCGGCGGGCCGCATTCTGGACGGCGTGCCGCGCCGCGTGGCCAGCTTTGCCGACGTGGCGCAAGTGCACAGCTACTTTGCCGCCGACCCCCTGCTGGCCAAGCTGCGCGAGCAGGTGGCCGAGTTGCGCCGCCTGGGCGCGGCCGTGGCGGCCGATGACCTGGCCACGCGCCTGAAGGCCGCGCAAGAGCAGGCCATGCGCGCCGTGCGCGACCAGCGCGACCTGGCCGCTGAAGACGCCGCAGGGGGCGCGGGCGGCATCCGCCTGGGCCAGCACGTCTTTACCGTCAATCGCCAGCCCATCGACCTGACGCTGGTGGCGCATGAAGAAGGCGGCCAGCCCGCGCTGGCCTGGCAGATCACCGGCACCGACTACCTGGCCCCCGCGCGAGACGAGCGCCTGCTGGCGCTGCGCCCTTTCTGGAACCAGCCGCTGGCGTCTGAAACGCCGCAACTGGCCCGCGCCGAATGGCTGGCCGCCCAGTGGCTGGACGCCGTGCAGGCCGGCCAGGCCGAACCCGGCTGGGACGCGCTGCTGGCCGCGCTCGCCGAATCCGACCTTGCCGACCCTGCCGACCCTGCTGAATCCGCTGAAAACGGCGAAGCGGCCGCCCCCGCTGCCCTGCTGGAGCCGCTGCGCCGCTTTGCCGCCGCCCGCTACCAGGAGGGCTACCAGCGCGGCATTCATGACGATGACGCGCTGGCCATCGTGCGCGCCCTTGCTCCCATGCAGGCCGCCGCCGGGCTGCTTATCTACAGCGGCGCGGCCCGCGCGCTGGCCCTGCTGATGTGGGAAAACGGCCTGCGCGACGAAGCGCGCGAATCGCTGGCCCGGCGCGCGCGCGCTGCGCAAGGCATTGCGCTACTGTTTTCAGAGCGCCAAAGCGTTGATGCGCTTGCGGCAGAGGCGGATTTGATGCTGCAAGCCTTCGCGGCCGAACACCCCGACGTGCTGCAAGAGCTGCTGCCCGCCGCCGACGACGCGCAAGAGCGCGCCAGCCTGTGCCGCGAAGCCGCCGCCTACCTTGCGCGCGAGCTGGCGCAAGGCGAAGCCGAAGGGGGCCTGACCTGGGCTGCCAGCGGCAGCGGGCAGGACCTGGCTGCCGCGCTGGAGCGCTCGCTGGACAGCGGCGGCCAGCTGGCGGCCTGGCAGCGCGACCTGGCCGCCGCCGCTGCGCTGGAGAAGTGGCGCATCGCCCGCCAGTGGGCCAGCGCCTTCGCGCAAGCCCAAGGCAAAGACAGCGCCGCACGCCCGGGCAGCGTGGAAGACGCCGCCACCTGCCTGGCGTGCGCCGCCGCGCGCCGCCGCGTCAATGCCGCTCTCACGGCCACCGTCACCGGCCTGCGCAGCGAGCACCCGCGCATCACGAACGGCACGCTGGCGCTGGATCTCAATGACTTCTGGCAGCGCGTGCGCCGCCACCGCGAGCGCGTGCTGCCCGGCTTTCACGCCTTCCAGACCCTGCGGCACGAGCTGCTGGAGCAAGAGCGCGCCCGCCTGCACCTGGCGCAGTTTCAGGCCCAGCCCCTCACCACCTTCGTGCGCAACCGGCTCATTGACGAGGTGTATCTGCCGCTCATCGGCGCCAACCTTGCGCGGCAAATCGGCGCGGCGGGCGAAGCCAGCCGCAGCGACCGCAGCGGGCTGCTGCTGCTCATCTCCCCGCCCGGCTACGGCAAAACCACGCTCATGGAATACGTGGCCCAGCGGCTGGGGCTGGTGTTCGTGCGCATCAACTGCCCGGCGCTGGGCCACGGCGTGACCAGCATCGACCCCGCCGCCGCCCCCAACAGCGCCGCGCGCCAGGAGCTGGAAAAGCTCAACCTCGGCCTGGCGATGGGCAGCAACGTCATGCTGTATCTGGACGACATCCAGCACACCCACCCCGAATTCCTGCAAAAGTTCATCGCCCTGGCCGACAGCACCCGCCGCATCGAAGGCGTGTGGCAGGGCCAAAGCCGCACCTGGGACATGCGCGGCAAGCGCTTTGCCATCGTCATGGCCGGCAACCCCTACACCGAATCGGGCGAAGTCTTCCGCATCCCCGACATGCTCGCCAACCGCGCCGACATCTACAACCTGGGCGACGTGCTCACGGGCCGCGAAGAAGCGTTTGCCCTTTCCTACATCGAAAACAGCCTCACCAGCCACCCCGTCACCCAGCCGCTGGCCAGCCGCGAGCCGCAAGACGTGCAGCTGCTCGTGCGCATGGCCCAGGGCGAAGCCGTGGACGCCGCCCGTCTGGCCCACCCCTACAGCGCCGCCGAACTGGAAGAAATCCGCAACCTGCTGGTGCGCTTGATGAGCGTGCGCGACGTGCTGCTCAAGGTCAATCAGGCCTACATCCAGTCCGCCGCGCAAGACGACCGCTACCGCCAGTCGCCCCCCTTCCGGCTGCAAGGCAGCTACCGCAACATGGCGCGCCTGGCCCCGCAAGTCACCCCGCTGATGACGCCGCAGGAAATCGGCGATCTGCTGCGCGACCACTACCGCGCCGAAGCCCAGACCCTCACCAGCGGCGCGGAAGAAAACCTGCTCCAGCTCGCCCAGCTCACCGGCCAGGCCACTGAAGCAGAAACCGCCCGCTGGCAGCAAGTGCAGGCCGAATTCCGCCGCCAGCGCCAGATGGGCGGCGCCGATGACGACCCCGCCATCCGCATCACGCGCGGCCTGCTCGATATTTCACGCAGCCTCGAAGCCCTCAACCCCGAAAAAACCGCCGAGAAACTGGCCCGCCAGCTCACGCAAGGCCACATGCTCCTGGCGCGGCCCCTGACCGCGCTGGCCCGCAGCATCAAGGAAGGCGACGCGGCCACCCAGCGCCAGCTGCAAGACACCTTGTCCGCCACGGCAGCCGCCCTCAAGGCCTTGCAGGGCGCCGCCGCCGATCTGGCCCAGCACAGCGACCGCGCCCAGGAAAAGCGCATGGTCGAAGCGCTGCTGTCGCTTTCCGTCACCTACCGCCAGCTCATCATGCCGCTGGTGCGCGGCATCGAAGCGCGCCTGGGCCACGACGCGCCAACACGGGCGCAGACACACGCGCAAATCGAACAAGTGGAAAAAGAGCTGCGCAAGCTGGAGCAAAAGGAACACGAGCCACGAAGCTCATGAACGGCGAAACGAAAAATCCCTGCGCGTGAAATGGCTCATGGGCCAAGCAGCATGCCGCAAGCGCATGGATGCCACCGCCGCCCGCGCGGGCAGCCCCCGCTTTGCGGAGCGGGCTGCATTTCAGGCGAGATCATGTGCGGCGGAGAATGGCGTTTCAGCTCCTTTATTCATAGCGCAGTGTCCTGGTGGGTATTGCGCAGAATGATATTTATGCCCCTTTGAATTTGCTCCTGTTTTGATTCATCTTGACGGTGCAGGCTTGCCCGCCCCGGCGCGGGCCGGCTGCAATCAGACGCCGGGCGTCATTGGCTCACGCGCATCGGCCCGTGAATGCGCCATGAAGCCGCGCAGGCAGGCGAAGCGGCGCGGCAGCCCTTTTTCAGCTTGCCTTCAGCAGCGCGCGCTGGCGGAAGACGGGGCGGAGGTGCACCGCCATCGGCAGGCAAGGCGGACGCAAGGCTGGCTGACCATGCTGATGGCGGTGCACGGACAGGCGACAGCTTCCGTCACGTCGTGCGAGACCATGGACGCGGCCAGCTGGCAGCGGGCCATTTCAGCCAGCAGCAAGCGGTGCATCTGGCCTTTGAAAGCCTGTCCATGCTCTGGCGGCATGGGACAAAAGCCCGCAGGCGGACCTTGCAGACCACTTGCGGATAGTGAACAGTTTTTTAGCTGGCCAAGGCACAAAAAAAGCCTGCCAAGTGTTCTTGGCAGGCTTTTGTGGCCCCGGGCAAAGCCGAAGAGGAAAAGCAGCGGAGTCTGGGGATGTGCCGCCACGTAAATGGCGGCTTGTGGCGGTTTGCCGTGGCTTGCGCCTGGCGCGGCCCTGGCCACGCTGCCCACGCTCTGGCTCCGGACTGGCGGCCTTATTCGGCGGCTGGCTGATCAGCCGCTGGCGCTGGCGCCTCGTCTTCGCTTTCACTGCTTGCCGCAGGCACAACCACCGTGACCAGCACGGGATCGCCCTTGCCATGCAATACGGGCTTGACGCCCTTGGGTAGAGCCACGTCGCTCAGGTGCAAGGTGGCGCCGATTTCCAGTTTGGACAGATCGACCTCGATGGCTTCAGGCAGATCAGCGGGCAGGCACGAGATTTCGATTTCGGTCAGCACAGGGCTGATCAGCGCCTTGCCCAGCTTGACGGCGGGCGATTCTTCTTCGCCCTTGTAGTGCAGCGGCACTTTGGTGTGCAGGCGCGTTTTGGCCGACACGCGCTGGAAATCAACGTGCAGGATTTGCTGGCGCACGGGGTGCATTTGCAGATCGCGCAGCAGCACTTTGCTGGTTTGGCCGTTCAGCTCCATCTCCAGCACGGAGGCGTGGAAGGCTTCCTTTTTGACGGCTTGCCACAGCGCGTTGTGGTCCAGCTCGATCATTTGCGGCTGGGCTTCGCCGCCGTAAACAATGCCCGGCACCTTGCCGGCGTTGCGCAGGCGGCGGCTCGCACCCGTGCCTTGCGTGGATCGCTCAAAAGCGACAAATTTCATGTGTGACTCCTGTTTGAACCGTGCCGCGACCAGCCCGGTTCTGATGAAGAAAGGCCCGCACGCTGATGCCGTGCAGGCCCGCCTGGCCGTCTCCAAAATCAGAACAGGCCGTCCTGCTCCAGAAACAGACTCATGACCGATTCGCCGCGCGCAATGCGCTGCATGGTCTGCGCAAACAGCGGCGCGACCGAGAGCTGGCGAATCTTGTGGCACTGCGTGGCAGCGCCGGAAAGGGGGATGGTGTTGGTGACGACCACTTCATCCAGCGCCGTGCCGTTGGCGATGCGGTCAATGGCAGGGCCGGAAAAAATGGGGTGTGTGCAGTAGGCGTAAACCTTTTTCGCGCCGCGCTCCTTGAGCACTTCGGCGGCTTTGACGAGCGTGCCGGCGGTGTCGATCATGTCGTCCATGATGACGCAGTTGCGCCCGTCGATGTCGCCGATGATGTGCATGACTTCGCTCACATTGGCTTTGGGGCGGCGCTTGTCGATGATGGCCAGATCGCAGCCCAGCTGTTTGGCCAGCGCACGGGCGCGCACCACGCCGCCCACGTCAGGGCTGACGACCAGCAAATCGGTGTAGTTCTTCTGGCGCAAGTCGCCCAGCAGCACGGGCGAGGCGTAGATGTTGTCCACCGGAATGTCGAAAAAACCCTGGATTTGGTCGGCGTGCAGGTCCATCGTGAGCACGCTGGCCACGCCGACGGTTTGCAGCAGATTGGCCACCACCTTGGCGGAAATGGGCACGCGCGTGGAGCGCGGGCGGCGGTCTTGCCGCGCGTAGCCGAAGTAGGGGATGACGGCGGTGATGCTTTCGGCTGACGCGCGCTTGAGCGCGTCCACCATGATCAAAAGCTCCACCAGGTTTTCATTGGTGGGCGCGCAAGTGGGCTGCACAACGAAGACGTGGCGCCCGCGAATGTTTTGCTTGATTTCGACCGTGACTTCCCCGTCGGAAAAGCGGCCAACGGCGGCTGCGCCCAGGTTGATGCGGAGGTTGCTGGCGATTTCCTGCGCCAGCGCGGGGTTTGCGTTTCCGGCGAAAACCAGAAATTCGTTGGATGTGGAAGGCTGCATAAGCTGGCGCAGGATCAGTGGGACTTGTATGGCGCGCCGCGCAGCATGGCGCTTACCCAGAATGTTTGGCAGGGGAGGAAGGACTCGAACCCTCGCATGTCGGAATCAAAATCCGATGCCTTAACCAACTTGGCGACTCCCCTGCGCGGGATGATTCGCAATGAATCACCCTGAAATCGTGCTTACCGCCCATCCGGCCAGCGGGTGGATGGCAAGACTGCTGCATTCCTTCATCAGCCAGCCTTGCGGCGGCGTGATGGGGCCGCTTTGCCGCTCCTGATGAAGCGGCGCAAAAACAGCGCTGCCAGAGCCTGTCATCCGCGCATTCAGGCCCGCAGATTGCAGCAGTTGAATGCCTTGGGTGACTTGCGGATTGAGCCGCTCGGCCACTGGCTGCAAATCGTTTTTGCCAAAGGCAAGCGGGCTTGCAGCGAAAGCGCGAACTATAGCAGGTTTCGTATTGCGCCGCAGCTCAGGCGAGCGAAAAATTTGCGCGGTATCCAGGCCGGCAGGCGGCTTGAGTACCACAAAGCGCGTGGGCGGCAGGTCAATGGCCTGCAGTTTTTCGCCCACGCCTTCGGCCCAGGCGTGGCGGCCAAAGAGGAAGAACGGCACGTCCGCGCCCAGTTGCAGGCCGATGTGCGCCAGCTCCGCGCCATCCAGCCCCAGTTGCCAAAGGCGGTTGAGCGCCAGCAGCGCCGTGGCGGCGTCTGAAGAGCCGCCGCCCATGCCCGCTTGCGCGGGAATGCGTTTTTCAATGGCGATGTGCGCGCCTTGCGTGCAGCCGGTGGCCGCTTGCAGGGCGCGGGCGGCGCGCAGCGTCAGGTCATCGGCAGGCAGCGGCGCGCCAAGGTCTTCGCGGCTCAGGCGTCCACCGGCGCGCCTTTCAATGTGCAGGGTGTCGCACCAGTCGATGAGCGCGAAGGCCGATTGCAGCAAGTGGTAGCCGTCAGGGCGGCGGCCCGTGACGTGCAAAAACAAATTGAGCTTGGCCGGCGCGGGCAGGTCGTGTAGCGAGTGCATGGCAGCGAGGGAGTTCTGGCATGAAAAATACCGCAGGGGCAAAGACCGATCAAATTTCCTCCGGCCCGGCCAATGGCAAAAAAGCGTATTGATCGGCGGGCAATAAGCCTCGCGGCTTCGATAGCGCCGCATTGTTGTCCGCGCGGCTCGTTTCCCCAGCGCTGCGCTCGGGCATTCGGCATGGCGAACATGGAGTGCGGGTGGACCTGTAAATTTCGCGGCTCCGCTTGAACCGCAACAAGAAAGAGCGGCTCGGCGCCGCACGCTTTCTGGAGCGATTGCCGTCAGGCCGTTCACCTCTGATGCGCTGCCCGGACCCCACACGCCATGAGCGACACATCCAAATCCTCCGCCCCCATCATTGCCGCCTCTGCGGCCGCCCTGCTGGCCCTCATTGCCTTGGCTTGGCTGTTGCCTTCACCCGCTGACTATGGCAAGTCTTTGCCCAGCGCTACGCAAGAGCTGGATATGGCCCGGCGCATTCAAAAGGTGGGCAGCATCCGGTTTGCGCAGGCCGCCAAAGGCCCGCGTGAGCCGCGCGCGGGCGAAGCTGTTTTCAAGGCGCAGTGCGCCGCCTGTCATGCCGCAGGCGTTTCTGGCGCACCCAGATTTGAAAATGGCAGCGAGTGGGCGCCGCGCATCTCGCAGGGCTTTGACGCGCTGGTCAGCGCGGCCGTCCACGGCAAAGGTGCCATGCCTGCCCAGGCGGGCGGTTCTGCGACCGAGCTGGAGGTGGCCCGCGCCGTTGCCTATATGGCCAATGCCGCTGGCGCCCAGTTTGAAGAGCCTGCCGCCCCCGCAGCCCAACAGGGCGAATAAGGACTTGCTCGCCGGTCTGCCAGCAAACGCAGACAGCGCAGGACGGGCCTTGCCAAAGCAAGAACGCGGGAACAAGCGCGCCCGCGCTTCGCGTTCACTTCAATTTGAATCCCTTCGCTTCAAGGCGGATCGAAGTTGGCGAAGCACTGGAGTATTTTGCTCCCACATTAATAGCACTATGTCCTAGTGGGATCTGCGCAGACAGGCACTCCAGGCACCTTTTATTTGCTCCTGTTTTTGATGTGGTTCGGCGAAGCAATCAGCCCAAAGGCGCGCCTCACCGCAGCAGATAGCTCCCGCCTAACAATAGATTAGGCAAAATGAATTGGAATAGTTGATAGTTTGCCTTGATAATTCAGCCCGTCGCCCAGCCAGGCGCGCTTTTCAGAACCTGTTCGCAGGCGTCCATCTCAACCTCTCAATTCAAGGAGCCTCTCATGTCCGTACTCAACACCGAAATCAAACCCTTCAAGGCCAGCGCCTACAAAAACGGCCAGTTCATCGAGCTGACCGAAGCCGATGTCAAAGGCAAGTGGGCCGTGTTCTTCTTCTACCCGGCCGATTTCACCTTCGTGTGCCCCACCGAGCTGGGCGACGTGGCCGACCACTACGCCGAATTCCAGAAGCTGGGTGTGGAGATTTACTCCGTCTCTACCGACACGCACTTCGTGCACAAGGCCTGGGCCGATGCGTCCGAGACCATCGGCAAGATCAAATACACCATGATTGGCGACCCCACGGGCACGATCACGCGCAACTTTGAAAACATGCGCGAAGACCAGGGCCTGGCCGATCGCGGCACCTTCATCGTCGATCCGCAAGGCGTGATTCAGGCCGTGGAAATCACCGCCGAAGGCATCGGCCGCGATGCGGGCGATTTGCTGCGCAAAGTCAAGGCTGCCCAATACGTGGCCGCGCACCCCGGCGAAGTCTGCCCCGCCAAGTGGAAGGAAGGCGAGCAAACGCTCAAGCCTTCGCTGGAGCTGGTCGGAAAAATCTGAACCGCTGCTGATGCCTCACGGCCTTCGGGCCGCTTCATGCAAACCGGGCCGGATGGCAGGCAAGGCGGGCGCGCGACCCGCTGGCCGTCCGGCTTTTTTCGCCTGGCTGTTCTCCGGCAGTCGGTGCAAAGCTCCTTTTCCAGGAGCGAATTTGAGGGCCTGAAAACGGCTGTGGTCTCCGTGAAACGTGCGCAGGAAGCTACTAAATAAAGAGCGAATATCCATCGCCCATCAGTCCCATCGGATACGAAAGGAATCTTCATGCTTGACAAAGACATCTCCGCCCAGTTGCAGCAATACATGGGCATGCTGCGCCGCCCCTTCACCCTCACGGCCACGCTGGGCAGCGACGCCAAATCCACCGAATTGCGCGAGCTGCTGGAGCAAGTGGCGGGCATGAGCGCGCACATCACGCTGCGCACCGATGGCAGCGACGCGCGCGCGCCTTCTTTCGCCCTCACGCGGCCCGACGGCCAGCAGCATCTGCGCTTTGCCGCCATTGCGCTGGGCCACGAATTCACCAGCCTGGTGCTGGCGCTGCTGTGGACGGGCGGGCACCCGCCCAAAGTGGCCGAAGACACGCTGGCGCAAATCAAGGCGCTGGAGCCGGCGCAAGACCTGAATTTCGAGGTTTACATGAGCCTGTCGTGCCACAACTGCCCCGACGTGGTGCAGGCGCTCTCGCTCATGGCCATCTTCAACCCGCGCATTCGCGTGACGGTGATTGACGGCGCGCTGTTTCCCCAGGAAATCGAAGCGCGCGAAATCATGGGTGTGCCCGCCGTCTATCTGAACGGCCAGTTCTTCGCCAGCGGCCGCATGACGCTGGAAGAAATCCTGCAAAAAGTGGACACGGGCGCCGCCGCGCGCGACGCCGGAAAACTCTCGTCCAAAGCGCCGTTTGACGTGCTGGTGATTGGCGGCGGCCCCGCTGGCGCCACGGCGGCCATTTACGCCGCGCGCAAAGGCATCCGCACCGGCCTGGTGGCCGAACGCTTTGGCGGCCAGGTGAACGACACGATGGAAATCGCCAACTACCCCGGCGTGCCCGAAACCAACGGCCCCGCCTGGGCCGCGCAGCTGGAGCAGCACGTGCGCAATTACGAGGTAGACCTCATCAGCGCCCAGCGCGTGGCCGAAGTCATCCCCGCCGCACAGCCCGGCGGCCTGATCACCGTGCGGCTGGAAAACGGCGGCACGCTGCAAAGCCGCACGCTCATCGTGGCCACCGGCGCGCGCTGGCGCAACGTGAACGTGCCCGGCGAGCAGGAATACAAAACCAAAGGCGTGGCTTACTGCCCGCACTGCGACGGCCCGCTGTTCAAGGGCAAGGACGTGGCCGTCATCGGCGGCGGCAATTCCGGCGTGGAAGCGGCCATTGACCTGGCCGGCGTGGTGCGGCACGTCACCGTGCTCGAATACAACCCGGACCTGAAAGCCGACGCCGTGCTGGTCAGCAAACTCAAAAGCCTGCCCAACGTCACCATCCGCACCCACGCGCAAACCACCGAAATCACCGGCAGCCAGGGCAAAGTCAGCGGCCTGAGCTTCAAAAACCGCGACAGCGGCGCCAGCGAACACGTGGCGCTGGAAGGCGTGTTCGTGCAAATCGGCCTGGTGCCCAACACCGAATGGCTGGGCAGCGTGGTGCAGCGCAACCCGATGGGCGAAATCGTCATCGACGCCAAAGGCGCCACCAGCGCGCCCGGCATCTTCGCGGCGGGCGACTGCACCACCGTGCCCTACAAGCAAATCGTCGTCTCCGCCGGCGAAGGCGCCAAAGCCGCCCTGGGTGCGTTTGACTACCTCATCCGCACCCCTGCGGCACAGTGAGAGCCTGCCAAAGGCAAGCGCAAAAGCCCGCGTCGGCGGGCTTTTTCATGGTCATTGGGTCCATGAAGGGCAACGCTGAATCTTTTGAATGCCTGCAAGCGCCTTGGGGGTCTTGAGCGCTGCAGGCGCCGTGCCACAATCGCGCGCCATTGTCATGTTCACATTCATACACACTTTCTCGCGCTGTCTGCGCCGCTGGTGCGCGGGCGCGGCGGCAGGGCTGCTGGCTGGCGTGGCGCTGGCGCAGCCCGTGCCTGAGCCGCAGGCGGCGCATCAGGAATCCTTTCAGGCAGAAGCGCCGCCGGAGCCGCAACAGGCTTTGCCAGCGGCTCTGGACGAGGGCGAAGAAGCGCCCGTTCGCTTCGCGCCCATTGCCGCGCAGCCGCAGCCAGGCGAATCAGGCGAATCAGGCGCGCCGCAAGCGCAGGAGAGCGCCAGCCAGCCGCCAGGCGTTTTGCAGCCGCCTTCGCCCGACGCGCAGCAGATTTACCGCGCCGCGCGCGACAAGCTGGTGCAAATCCGCACGCTGCGGCGCGCCACCCGCACGCAAAGCAGCATTGGCTCCGGCTCGTATGTGGATGCGTCGGGGCTGATCCTGACCAATTTCCACGTCATCAGCGATCTGGCGCTGGAGCCGGACAGCCACCGGGGCGTGAGCGTGAACGTGAATGGCCAGGAAGCCGAAGTGGCTTTGCTGGCTTTTGATGTGCTGCACGATCTGGCCGTGCTGCGCCCCGTACAGCCGCCCGCCGACCCCGTGCCTGCCTTGCAGCTGCGCCCGCAAGGCGAGCCGCTGGAGCAGGGCGAACGCATCTATTCGCTGGGCAACCCGCTGGATGTGGGTTTTGCCATCACCGAGGGCAATTACAACGGGCTGGTGCAGCGCAGCTTTTATCCGCGCATCTTCTTTGGCGGCGCGCTCAACCCCGGCATGAGCGGCGGCCCGGCGCTGGACGCGCGCGGCCGCGTGATTGGCGTGAACGTGGCCAAGCGGCTGGACGCCGAGCAGGTGAGCTTTCTCGTGCCCGCCGAGTTCGCGCGCGCCTTGCTGGACAAGGCGCGCCAGGCCGCTCCCATGCAGGGCGCGGCCCATGAGGAAATGGCGCGCCAGCTGCTGGAGCACCAGCAGACGCTGATGGAGCGCCTCATGGCCTCCACGGCGCGCAGCGAGCGCTACGGCCGCTACACCGTGCCGCTGCCCGCCGAAAGCCTGTCGCGCTGCTGGGGCAATGGGCAGGAGCACGAGCCGCGCGCCCTGTTCACGTACGAGCGCAGCGAATGCCGCATAGACAGCAGCGTGTTCACGGGCGATACCGGAGAGGTGGGCGGCATCCAGCTGCGCTACGAGGCGTATGACGCGCCGCGCATACGCGAGCTGGCCTTCGCCTATCAGTATTCGGCCAGCTTCGCCAATGAACCGCTGCCGCAAAACGGCGACGCCCGCCGCAGTGCGGCCGAATGCCGGCAGGACTTTGTTCAGCTCAAGGGCATGCCCGCCCGCGTGGTGCTGTGCATGCGCGCCTACCGCAAGCTGACGGGGCTGTATGACCTCACCGTGCTGGTTGCCAGTGTCAATCAGCCCAAAAGCAGCGTGCTGGGGCGCATGGATGCCGCCGGCCTGTCCTTTGACAACGCCTTGCTGCTGTCGCGCCACTTTCTGGATGGCTTTGCCTGGCAGGCCGATGCCCAGGCCAGCGCGCAAGAGGGGGCTGCGCCATGACCGCCGCGCCTGTGGAACCCGTTCTGTCGCGCGATCTGCCGCAGGACACATCGCCCGGCCTGCCGCCGCTGCCCAAAGCTGCGCCGGCTGCTCGCGCACTGGCCGTGCTGGAAGTCAGCGAGCGCGGCCGCCATCTGGCGCAGGCTGTGCCCATCATGCGCTGGCCCTGCACGCTGGGCCGCGCCGTCCATGCCGATGCCGTGCTGACCGATCCGGCGCTGGCTGCCGAACATCTGCGCCTGGGCGTGGACGAAGCGGGCCGCGTGCACGTGCGGGTGCTGGACCGCGTCAATGGCGTCTGGCTGGGCCGCCGCCACATGCGCGGCGGGCAGTCCTTCATCTGGGAGCCGGGCGCGGCGCTGGCTGTGGGCCGCACCCAGCTCATGCTGCGGCTGGCCAGCGCCGAGCCGCCCCCGCCCCAGCCCTGGCGGCCCGCATCGCGGCGGGGCCTGGCCGTCACGGTGCTGGCCGTGGCCGCGCTGCTGGGCTGGGTGGCGGTTGAAACGCTGCTGCGCATGAACACGGCGGGCAATGTCGCGGGCCGCATCCTGTCGGAAAGCCTGGGCGTCTTTCTGCCGCTGCTGGCGTGGGTGCTGCTGTGGATGATGGCCAGCAAGATCTTCGCGGGCTTTGCCATGTTTGGCCGCCATCTGCGCATTGCGGCTCTGGGGCTGCTGGCTTTTGGCGGCATCGGGGCTGCGCTGCACGCAGGCGCCTTTGCCTTTTCATGGCCTGCGCTGGCGCGCTTTGACCGCAGCCTGGCCTATGCCGTGCTGGCGGCCACTGTGTGGCGGCACCTGTGCGCGGCTACGCCGCTGTCGCGCCGCCTGCTGGCGGGCGGCATGGCCTGCCTGCTGCTGGCGGCCCTGGGCCTGCAACTGGGCTTGCAGTGGCAGTCGCACAAGCGGCTGGGGCAGGGCACGCTCTATTTGTCGCACCTGTATCCGCCCTCCTGGCGGCTGGCTCCCGCGCAGCCGCTGGATGATTTTCTGACGGGCGCGCAGGCGCTCAGGCCCGCCCTGGCCGGGCGCGTGACCGAGCAGGACGAGCACGAAGACAGCGAGCTGGATGAATAAGCCCGCAAGCGCAGCCGCCCTGCAGGAAGCTTCGCGCCTGGCCAGCCAGGGCCGCCTGCCGCGCAGCTGCTGCGCCAGCACCTGCAAGCGCAACCGGGCGATGCGCTGGCCTGGCAAATGCTGGGCCTGACGCGTCTGATGGCCGCGCAGTGGCCCGACGCAACCAGCGCCCTGGAGTAATCGGCCGCGCTCAACGGGCAAGACGCCCGCACCTGGGCCATGCTGGGCGTGGCCTGTAGCCAGCAGGGGCGCGTGCAGCAGGCCATCAGCCACTTTGACGCCGCCGTGGCGCTGGCTCCGGCGGATGCCGCCCTGTGGTGCGACCGGGGCCGCGCGCTGCATGCCGCCCAGCGGCTGGAGGAAGCGCTGGCCAGCGCCGACCGCGCCCTCTCGCTCAATCCGGCGCAGCCTGCCGCCTGGCTGCTGCGCGGCAATACGCTGCGCGATCTGCGGCGTCTGCCCGAGGCGGTGCAAAGCCTGCAACAGGCCGCGCGGCTGACGCCTGCCGACGCCCTTCACTGGCACGCGCTGGCGGCGGCGCTGGAAGACGGGCGGCAGTTCGAGAACGCCCTGGCCTGTGCCCGGCGCGGCCTGGCCGTGGCGCCACGGCACAGCGGCCTGTGGGTCAGCCGTGGCAATGCCGAAATGGCGCTGGATCAGCCGCAGCCCGCCGCCGCCAGCTACGAACAGGCTTGCCAGTGCGATCCGGGCAACGCGGACGCGTGGGTGGGCCGCTCGCGCGCGCTGTTCAAGCTGGGCGAGGACAAGCAGGCGCTGGATTGCCTGGAAAAAGGCGTGGCGCTGGATGACAAGCCGCCCTTTCTGGCGGAGCTGATGCGCTACAGGCAAAAGCAGGCCCGCTGGGACGATCTGCCCGCGCTCTGGGCGCGCGTTCTGGCGCAGCTGGATGAGCACAACGCCTACAGCATGGCTTTTCCCATGCTGGCGCATCCGGGCGCCACGGGCGCTGATTTGCTGCGCAGCGCGCGCGCCTGCGTGGCGGCCGAGCGCGCCAAGTTGCCCCACCCGCTGCCCGCGCGTCCCAAACCGCCCGAACCCGCGCCCGCCGCTGGCCGCCCCTTGCGGGTGGGCTACCTCTCGGGCGACTTGCGCGATCACGCCGTTTCCTACCTGCTGGCGGGCGTGTTCGAGGCGCACGATCGCAGCGCCTTCCGTGTGATCGGACTGGACGCCTGCGCCAAAGCCGTGCCTGACACGCCCATGCGCCAGCGCGTGCTGGCCGCCTTTGACGAATCCATCGCCCTGGGCCGCTGCACGCCCGAAGAAGCCGCCAGCCGCATTCGCGCGCTACGGCTGGATGTGCTGATCGACCTCATGGGCGCCACAGGCGACGGCCAGGCGGGCGTGCCGCTGCTGCGCCCCGCGCCGCTGCAAGTGGCCTGGCTGGGCTTTCCCGGCAGCAGCGGCATGGATGAAATTGACTACATCCTGGCCGATCGCCACGTGGCCCCGCCCGGCAGCGAAGGCGAATTCAGCGAATGCGTCGTGCGCCTGCCCGACACCTTCCAGCCCAATGACAGCCGACGTGTCATCAGCCCTGTCACGCCTACGCGCGCCAGCCAGGGCTTGCCGGCGAGCGGCTTCGTCTTTTGCTGCCACAACAACACCTACAAAATTCTGCCGGGCATGTTCGACATCTGGATGCGCTTGCTGCACGCCGTGCCCGGCAGCGTGCTCTGGCTTGTCAATGACGGCGAATATGCCCGCGCCAATTTGCGCGAGCAGGCCGCGCGGCGCGGTATCGCTGCGGATCGGCTCGTCTTTGCCGAGCGCTGCGACTACCCTGACTACCTGGCCCGCTACCGCCTGGCCGACCTGTTTTTGGACACCCTGCCTTTCAATGCTGGCACGACTGCCAGCGATGCCCTCTGGGCTGGCCTGCCCGTGCTCACGCAAACGGGCCGCAGCTTCGCAGGCCGCATGGCCGCCATGCCTGCTGCACGCCGTGGGCCTGCCCGAACTCGTCACGCAAACGGCCGATGAATACGAGGCCCTGGCCTTGCGTCTGGCCACGCATGCGCAGGAGCTGGCCGCCTTGCGCCAGCGCCTGAACCAGCAGGGCCGCGCCAGCGCGCTGTTTGACACCGCGCGCTTGACGCGCCATCTGGAGCAGGCGCTGCTGACCATGTGCCAGCGCCAGCAGCAAGGGCTGCCGCCGCAGGGCTTTGACGTGCCTGCGCTGCCTGCGGCATGACGGCGGGCGCGGGCGCCGCCATTTCGCCCGCTTTCATTCCTTTGCCTTATTTCGCTCCTTGTTTGATAGCGCGATGTCCTAGTGGAAACTGCGCAGATGCCTTTTTTCCGTGCCTTGTATTTGCTCCTCTTTTTCCAAGTCAAAAAGAGGCGCAGAGGCGCGGCTGGAGACCGGCTTCCCGTTGCCGCGCGCTGCGGGCGCAAGCAAAAAGCGGGCCGCGCGGCCCGCTTTTTTCGCAAGCGGCCTGGCTGCAGCTCAGCCGGGCTGCCCGTCTAGCGTCTGGCCTGGCGCAGCGTCCGCCTCGCCCGGCTCCTGCGCGCGGGGCTTGAACAGCGCCGCCACCTGCCGCCGGGGCTTGATGTTGGGCGAGAGCAGGCCGGGCCGGGCGATGGCCGGGGCGCTGCGGGCGGCTTTTTCCCAGGCGGGCAATTCGGCGGCTTCGCCCTGCGCGGCAGGCTCGTAGGGCTGGTCGAAAAAGGGGTCTGTCGGCTGGCCTGGCAACTGGCGCGTGGCATAGACGCTGTCGCGCGCGCTGGCATCTGAGCGGCCTTCTGAACGGCCGTCCCGCCGGTCACGGAAATCGCGCCGCCCACGGTCTTCGCGCTCTTCCCGCCGCTCGCCGCCGGGCAGTGCCAGCGGCTGCACTTGCGCTTTTTTCTTGATGAGCTTTTCCACCTCGGCCACCAGCCGCGCGTCGCCCGGGGCCACCAGCGTGACGGCCAGCCCCGAAGCGCCCGCGCGGCCCGTGCGGCCAATGCGGTGCACGTAGTCTTCGGCGTTGAAAGGCACGTCGTAATTGAAGACGGCGGGCACGTCCTTGATGTCCAGCCCGCGCGCGGCCACGTCGGTGCAGACCAGCAAATCGACTTCGCCGGCCTTGAAGGCCTCCAGCGCCTTCAGGCGCTCATCCTGGCTTTTGTCGCCGTGCAGGGCGGCGCAGCGCAGGCCGTCGCGCTCCAGCGCGCGCGCCAGGCGCGCGCAGCCCAGCTTGCTGTTGGTGAAGATGAAGGCCTGGCGCAAATCGCGCTCTTTGAGAATGTGGCGCACGGCGCGGCGCTTGTCGTCGCCGTCCACGCTGAAAAAAAGCTGCTCGACCGTGGCCGCCGTTTCGTTGGGGCGGGCCGCTTCAATGGCGACGGGCTGGTGCAGGTAGCTTTCGGCCAGCCGCCGGATTTCAGGCGAGAAGGTGGCCGAAAACAGCAGCGTGGTGCGGCTTTTGGGCAGGTGGCTGAGGATGCGCTGCAAGTCGGGCAGAAAGCCGATGTCCAGCATGCGGTCGGCCTCGTCCAGCACCACGTATTCCACCTGGCCGAGCACGGCGTTTTTGGCTTCGATGTGATCGAGCAGGCGGCCCGGCGTGGCCACCAGCACTTCAACGCCCTTTTTCAGCTCGGCGGTTTGCGGCTTCATGTCCACGCCGCCAAAGACGACGGCGCTGCGCAAGTGCGTGTATTTGGCATACAGGGCGATTTGCTGCGCCACCTGGTCGGCCAGCTCGCGCGTGGGCAGCAGCACCAGCGCGCGCACGGGGTGGCGCGCGGGCGAGGCGGAGGTGTTTTCGTGCTTGAGCAGCCTTTGCAGCAGCGGCAGCGAGAAAGCCGCCGTTTTGCCCGTGCCGGTTTGAGCCGCGCCCATCACGTCTTGCCCGGCCAGCACCACGGGAATGGCCTGCGCCTGGATGGGGGTCATGTTTTCGTAGCCCATCTCGGCCACGGCGCGCTTGAGCGGCTCGGCAAGCGCCAGTGTTGAATAAGCGGTGGTCATTTGGGGCGGCATTCTCGCACTGCGTGCCGGGCCAATGCGGCAGCGCGGCCTGCTGCGCCAGCGTCTGCGGGCCGCGCGCCAAAGAGGCGAACTTCTAGAATCCCGCGCTTTTTCCGCCGCCCTGCTTTTCCGGAACGCTCCGTTCAAAACGCTTTGCCATGACCGCCACGCCGAACCAACCCCAACAGCCCGGCCTCGCCCGCCTTTCCAAGTCATTTGAGCCTGCCGCCATCGAATCTCGCTGGGGGCCGCAGTGGGAAGCGATGGGGCTGGGCCGCGCAGGCTTTCGCGGCACGGGCGCGCCCAGCGCCGAGGCGGCGGCCCGGGGCGAGAACTTTTCCATCCAGCTGCCGCCGCCCAATGTGACGGGCACGCTGCATATGGGCCATGCCTTCAACCAGACCATCATGGACAGCCTCACGCGCTATCACCGCATGCGGGGCTTCAACACGGTCTGGATTCCGGGCGCCGATCACGCGGGCATTGCCACGCAAATCGTGGTGGAGCGCCAGTTGCAGGGCCAGGGGCAAAGCCGTCATGACCTGGGCCGCAAGAATTTCGTGGCCCGCGTGTGGGAGTGGAAGGAGCAATCGGGCAACACCATCGCGCAGCAAATGCGCCGCATGGGCGACAGCGTGGACTGGAGCCGCGAGTACTTCACGATGGACGAGCGCCTGTCGGAAGTGGTGACCGAAACCTTCGTGCGCCTGTATGAACAGGGCCTGATTTACCGGGGCAAGCGCCTGGTGAACTGGGACCCGGCGCTCAAAAGCGCGGTGAGCGATCTGGAAGTGGAAAGCGTGGAGTCCGACGGCAAGATGCACTACATCTGCTATCCCTTCGTGGACGGCCCGCAAATGATTGACGGCAAGCTGGAGCGCGGCATGACCATTGCCACCACGCGCCCCGAAACCATGATGGCCGACGGCGCGCTGGCCGTGCACCCCGAAGACGAGCGCTACCGCCACCTGGTGGGCAAGTGGGTGGAGCTGCCGTTGAACAACCGCAACATTCCCATCATTGCCGACGACTTCGTCGATCGCGAATTCGGCTCCGGCTGCGTGAAGATCACCGGCGCGCACGACTTCAACGACTACGCCTGCGCCCAGCGGCATCACTTGCCGCTCGTCACCATCTTCACGCCTGAGGCGCGCATCAATGAAAACGGCCCCGCGCCCTACCAGGGGCTGGACCGCTACGAGGCGCGCAAGAAGTTCCTGGCCGATTTGCAGGCGGGCGGTTATGTCATCGACATCAAGCCGCACAAATACATGCTGCCCATTTGCGCCCGCACGGGCCAGGTGGTGGAGCCGATGCTGACCGACCAATGGTTCGTCGCCATGAGCAAAGTGGGCGAGGGCGAGACGAAATCCATCGCGCAAAAAGCCATCGACGCCGTGCAAAGCGGGCAGGTGCGCTTTGTGCCCGGGCAATGGGTGAACACCTACAACCAGTGGATGGGCAACATTCAGGACTGGTGCATCAGCCGCCAGCTCTGGTGGGGGCACCAGATTCCGGCCTGGTATGGCGAAGACGGGCGCGTGTTCGTGGCCCGCAGCGAGCAAGAGGCCCGCGCCCGGGCCAGCGCGGCAGGCTATGAAGGCGCGCTGGAGCGCGACCCCGACGTGCTTGATACCTGGTATTCCTCCGCCCTGGTGCCCTTCAGCACACTGGGCTGGCCCCGGCAGGGTGAAGAGGCCACCAGCGACTACAACCTGTATCTGCCCAGCAGCGTGCTGGTGACGGGCTACGACATCATCTTCTTCTGGGTGGCGCGCATGATCATGATGAGCTGCCACTTCACGGGCCGCGTGCCCTTCCGCGACGTGTACATCCACGGCTTGGTGCGCGATGCGCAGGGCAAAAAGATGAGCAAGAGCGAAGGCAATGTGCTCGATCCAGTCGATCTGATTGACGGCATTGCGCTTGAACCGCTGCTCAAAAAACGCACCACGGGCCTGCGCAAGCCCGAAACCGCACCGCAAGTGGAAAAAGCCACGCGCAAAGAGTTTCCGGACGGCATCCCAGCCTACGGGGCTGACGCGCTGCGCTTTACCTTCGCCGCGCTGGCCAGTCTTGGCCGCAGCATCAACTTCGACAGCAAGCGCTGCGAGGGCTACCGCAACTTCTGCAACAAGCTCTGGAACGCCACGCGCTTTGTGCTCATGAATTGCGAAGGCCACGACTGCGGCGATGAAAGCAGCGCCCAGCACCGCTCTGCCGCCGACCGCTGGATCGTCAGCCGCCTGCAAAAAACCGAGGCTGCCGTGGCCCAAGGCTTTGCCGACTACCGGCTCGACAACGTGGCCGCCGCCATCTACGACTTTGTGTGGAACGAGTTCTGCGACTGGTATCTGGAAATCGCCAAAGTGCAAATCCAGACCGGCACGCCCGAACAGCAGTGCGCCACGCGCCGCACGCTGCTGCGCGTGCTCGAAGCCGTGCTGCGCCTGGCGCACCCCGTCATTCCCTTCATCACCGAAGAACTCTGGCAAACCGTGGCCCCGCTGGCGGGCCAGGCCGTTCAGCCAGGCCAGAGCATCGCCTGCGCGCCCTACCCGCAAGCGCAGCCTGAACACATCGACGAAGCCGCCGAAGCCGAAGTGGCCCGCCTGAAGGAGTGGGTGGACGCCTGCCGCGCCCTGCGCGGCGAAATGCAGGTCTCCCCCGCCCAGCGCCTGCCCCTGTATGCCGTGGCGGACACGCCTGAAGCCGCCGCCAGCCTGCGCGCCGCCGCCCCCGCCCTTCAGGCCCTGGCCAAGCTCAGCGAAGTGAAAGTGTTTTACGACACGCCCGCCTGGCAGGCCGCCGCCCAGGCCGCCCCCGTGGCCGTGGCCGGCGGCGCGCGCCTGGCGCTGCACCTTGAAATTGACGCGGCCGCCGAACGCGCCCGGCTGGGCAAGGAAATTGCCCGCATCGAAGGCGAAATCGCCAAAACGCAGGCCAAGCTCGGCAACGAAGCCTTTGTCGCCAAAGCGCCGCCCGCCGTCATCGAGCAGGAAAAAAACCGCGCCGCCACCTTTGGCGCCACGCTGGCGCGCCTGCAAGAGCAACTGGCGCGGCTGCCCAAGTGACCCCGCCCGCCGCCCAAGCCCGCGCTTTCACCCGCAGGCGGGCTGCGTACCGCTTTTCAGGATGGATGGAACGCCTCTGAATTTGCTCCTCTATCCATAGCGTGAGGTCCTAGTGCAGAAAGCGCAGCGGGCATTTTTATCGCCCTTGATTTGCTCCTGTTTTTTTAAATGATGCCTGGCGGAAGGAGCGGCCCAGCAAGCCATCTCACCCGCCTGCGCCATCCGCATCCATTCCGGCCTGCGGAGCGGGCGGGCCGCCATGAAGGCATGTCTGCCATGCGGTGCGGCGGCCCCGCGCGACATACTTGCCAGCCCGTTCAACTCCGCCACGCCCGCAGTTCATGACGCCCCGCATCGTTCATGGTGATTTGCTGGATCAGCCCGCACAGGTGCTGGTCAATGCCTGGAACCGCAACATCATCCCCTGGTGGCTGCTGCTGCCGCAGGGCGTGTCCGGGGCCATTCGGCGGCGGGCGGGCTGCGCGCCTTTTCGCGAGCTGGGGCGCATGGGGCCGATTCCCCTGGGCGGTGCAGTGCTCACGGGCGCGGGGCGGCTGCCGTGCAAGGCGCTGATTCATGTGGCGGGCATCAGCCTGTGGTGGCGTGCGAGCGAGGCGTCCATTGGCCAGTCGGTGCATTCGGCCATGCGGCTGGTCAATGAGCACGGATTTGCCAGCGTGGCGTTTCCGCTGATTGGCGCCAGCACCGGCGGTTTTGGCGCAGAAGGATCGCTACGCGTGATGCTGTCGGCATTCAAAGACATTGAGTCTGCCGCAGAGGTCACGATAGTGCGCTACCCGGACTGAGCCAGCCGCGCAGCCCAAGAGAATTGGGCGGATCAGGGAAGGCCGCCTACAAAACATAGGCAGATGCCGCCATATCTGGAAAAGGCACCCAGTAACGGCCTTGGCTGTGCATGATGGAAACAATGTCAGACATTCGCAATGCAGCTTGCCGGGCGCAAGGCTGCATTTTGTTGCGCCCCGCTGAATTGAAGGGAATGCATCACAAATAAGGCGAACGTTTCCAGTGCAGTTGCCAAGGTGAACGCAGTCCAAGCACCGCAGGCAAAAAACACATCGTCTGACTTTGTGACCAAAGGCGGAAAGCTGGCAGGGCCTCTAGGAAAAACAGCCAGTCGATTTGCCGCAAAAGCTGCCACGGCTTTGCAATAGAAAAGATCATGCATAAAGTTGACAAGGGTAGCCAAGGGCGGCAAATGCTGTCTTCAGTGTTTTTGGCGGCCTTGGAAAGATGCGGGGATTTGAATAGTAGGTAGTGATGAAGAAATCGGTATTTCAAGCCAGCTTTGAAGAGAGTTTGAATCTGGAAAATGATGGATTCCGGAAATTGCAGGACGCGCAGCATCTCAAAACGGCCAAGCATTTTGACAAGGGAAGCTCTTCTCTGAGGTTCAAGCTCTATAGTTTTATATTGGCGGCAGTCTTTGTCATAGGACTCAATTTTGCGGTGTTCGTTATTTCCGTCATGCTCCATAACGATGCCGAGGAATTGAGGGTCCCTATATATGAGAAAAGTTTCCTGACGGCTGAAGTCTTTCTGATTTGCCTGTTTCTTTGGCTATTGCTGGTGCTGGCCGGGAAGGCGATAAAACGAAACTATATATTGCCTTATCGCTATAATTTCCATGTCTTTACGGCAATGATCTGGTTCTTGTTGGAGCTGGATCTGCTGTTCACTGATTTTCTTTTGCCTGCCCTGTCATTCTTTTGGGTTGGAGCTATTTATGCTTTCATGATATTTCTGACTGCCTGGATGCTTGTTGTGAAACTGAAGTATCTGAGAAGGCTTTTGTATCATGAAGCCGCAACGCCCGCTCTACAGGATAAAGTTGCCGGCCTCATGGCTGTGTATGGAATGGGGATTCTAGGTGTGGGGATTATGATCAAACTGATGTTAGGAAGCTTTTCGCTGGAACTGTCAACATCAATACAAGCTTTTGGATTTTTATTGGCGTGGGTTACCATCAATGTCGGATTCATTGCCGCTGTTATTTTCGTAGGATTTCCTTATTTTCTGTTGGCTTATTACAAATTCAGATACTCTGAAGAATACCGGAAACGGGAAGGAAAATCGCTGGAGGATTGGTATGGCAGGCGTTTTTTGAAACAACACAAGGAGTTATTGAAAAATGGATAAATCAAAAGAATTGCTGCCGCTTGGCAGCGTTGTTTACCTGGAAGAGGGTACACAAAAGCTGATTATTATTGGCAGGGGGTCATTTTTGAAGATTCTGATTCAAGTGAGCAGGTTTTTGCGGATTACATGGGAACTTTGTATCCATCCGGTTTTCAGAAAAATTCAAACATTTTCTTTCGGCACGAAAATATTGACAGAGTTGTCTTTCGCGGCTATTCGGACGAAGAAGAGAAGCGCTTTCTGGAGGTCTATAATAATTGGAAGGGCACGATAAAGGTCAAGCGGGCAAAGGTTTAGCATTAACATGAATCGGTAGTCTCGGGCAAGGCGGAAAGACAAGCGGCCTTGCCGGGCAAAACAGTTTCGGAATAGCGCTCCCAAACATATGCAAATAATGAAAAATGCAGATTCACCGATTCGTGAAAAAGCGCAAAGCCGCGTTGTCGATAAATCTGGCCAATTCGATTGGCATTACTGGAGCCAATCAGCTTATATGGGAAACAGGCTGATTTTCCATGCCGTGGGAATAATGGAAAGCGATTAATGGCCTGTTCAGCGTCTGGCCGTGAGGGGCAAAAGGGCGGCATCAGGGGCGGCAAGGCCCAGCAGCACCCGGGTTTATGCTCTTCGCGCCCGGGCTTTGAACAGGCTCTTGGCGCACAGACCGGGCGGGAGTGAACGGACAAGGAGACAAGGAAAAAAGGGGCTTTTCAGCCCCTTTTTCATTGCCGCGCCTTGTGCAGCAGGTGCATGGCTGCCACCAGCAAGGCCCCGGCGGCCAGGCCCGCGCCTGCGTCCAGCAGCAGCGGCAGCAGTGCGCCGGTCAGGCCGCCCGCTGCCTGCCAGCCGTGGGCCAGGTGGTGCAGCGCGGGCACGCCGTGAACGAGGATGCCGCCGCCGACCAGAAACATGGCGGCGGTGCCGGCCACCGTGAGCAGCTTCATCAGCCACGGGGCCAGGCGCAAGATGGCGCGGCCCGCCGCCTGCGCAGCGCGGCTGGCGCGCCGGCTGAGAAACAGGCCCGCGTCGTCGAGCTTGACGATGGCGGCCACCAGGCCATACACGCCCGCCGTCATGATGAGGGCGACGCCCGCCAGCACGGCCAGCTGCGTGGGCAGCGGCTGGCCTGTGACATTGCCCAGGGTGATGGCGATGATTTCGGCAGAGAGCACGAAGTCGGTGCGCACGGCGCCTTTGACTTTGGCTTTTTCCAGCGCGGCCAGATCGGTTTCAGCGCGCGCGTCTGCTCCGGGCGCGGCTGCATGCTCTTTTTCATGCCCGCCCAGAAAGCGGTGCGCGAGCTTTTCGGCGCCTTCAAAGCACAAAAAAGCGCCGCCGGCCATGAGCAGCGGCGTGACCAGCCACGGCGCCAGCGCGCTGATGGCCAGTGCGGCGGGCACCAGAATGGCTTTGTTCACGAGCGAGCCTTTGGCCACGCCCCAGACCACGGGCAGCTCGCGGTCGGCCCGCACGCCCGCCACCTGCTGGGCGTTGAGCGCCAGGTCATCGCCCAGCACGCCCGCCGTTTTTTGCGCGGAAAGTTTGGTGAGCACGGCTACGTCATCGGCGGCGGCGGCGCTTTTGCGGGCGGCCACCTTGGTCATGAGGGCCACGTCATCCAGCACGGAGGCAATGTCGTCAAGCAGGGCAAGCAGGCTGGCGGCCATGAGAAGTCCTTGGGTTGAAGTGAAGAATCAAAGGCGGCGGCCGCTTGCGGATAGCGCGCCTGCAAGGCGTGCAGCCACTGTTTGAGCCGCCCGGCGCGGTGGCGCGGCTGCACGCGCCGGCACACATCGCGCCAGAAGCGCCGCAGCAGCGGCGGCAGCGCCGCCCAGGGCAGCGCGCCGCCGCCTGCGATTTGCAGCGCCAGGCCCGGGTTGGCGACCATGCCGCGCCCGATCATCAGCGCCTGGCAGCCCGTGACGGCGCGGCAGCGGGCGGCG
>ERZ773008.280-NODE-280-length-36187-cov-6.879968_pt1 | contig 36187 bp, 30 predicted proteins | sample MGYA00580664_ERZ773008 | MGnify/ENA primary metagenome ERZ773008 (study PRJEB29015, sample SAMEA2738016) | human oral metagenome | biome: human oral; feature: human-associated habitat; material: dental | place: China | collected 2048 ...
TGCCTTGCAGCCATGTTGGGGTGAGGCTACCTGAAAACGTAAACTTTCGCGGAGTTCAAACCAACTCTGCTTTTTCAGGTAGCCTTTGCCGCCTTATGCCGCATGGGGCTACCTGAAAAGGGAAGCACGGCAAAATGCCGTCCTGCGGTCTGACTATCCTCTCTATCCAACGGAAAAGGGCGGGCAGGCGGCGCCAGCGTGCCGCAGGCGGGCTACCTGAAAAGGAAGCAGGGCAGCAGGGCGGGATAAAACCTGCCCTTGCAGTGTTTCAGGTAGCCTGATCGTGCCGCGAACAGGCTACCTGAAAATTATTCGGCCGCGTTCGCTCCGTTGAAGTTCGCGCTTTAGTTCCGCAGAAACGGCCTCATTCGTGGGTTGCGTGTTAACTTCGTTGAAGCTGTGCTTTCAGGTAGCCTCCGTTTTGCCTAAAACCGCCATTCGGTGCTCACGCCGATGGCGCGGGGGCGTTGGTAGAGCGAGTCGTGGCGGTCGTTGGTGGACACGAAGATCGGGCGGCGGCTGTTGAACACGTTGTCGGCATACATCGATACGCGGCCGTGTTTGAAGTTGTAGGCGGCGTAGAGGTTGAGCTGGCCGTAGCGCTTGATGCGCCCGACTTCGGCGTTGTTGGCGGCGGAGTAGTAGCCGCCGCTGAAGCGGGCGTCGCCGCCGGCCTCCCAGCCGGAGGGGTGCTTCCAGGCCACGCCCAAGGTGGCGGTGTAGCGCGGGGCACGGCCTAAGCGGTTGCCTTCGATGCCGCTGCCGGGATAGCGGCGGATGTCGGTGTGCAGAAGGCCGAGCCCGGCGGTGAGGCGCAGGCTGTCGAGCGCCTGCCAGCCGGCCTGAATTTCCGCACCGTAGGTTTGCACGCTGTTGGCGTTGCGGATCACCACGGAGTTGGGTCCGAGGTAGAAGGGGAGCTGCATGTCTTTGTAGCGGTTGGCAAAAAGGTTGCCGCTCAGCTCGATCCGCCGGTCGGGCGTGCGCCAGCGGGTGTAGAGCTCGATGTTGTTGATGTATTCGGGCTGGTAGGTGTAGGTGAGCACGGGGCGACCGAAGGTGATGCCTGCGCCGCCTGGGTTGTAGCCGCGCGCGAGTTTGAGGCCGGCGGTGAAGTGTTCGCCCGGGCGGTAGGAAAGGTCGATTTTGGGCAGGAATACGGTTTGGCCTTTGTCCAAATCCAGGTGCAGGCTGGCACCGCCGCCGTGGCGTTGGTGCTCTTCGCGCTCAAGGCGGCCGGCAAGGGTGAGGTTCCATTGCGGGGCGAACTGCCAATCGGCTTCGGCAAAGGCGGCATACACGCGGTTGGCGTCGCTGAACTTGTTGCGCCCGCCCACGCTGCGGATGTCTACGGTTTCGTCTTGGCTGCTGCGGAAGAAATACAGCCCGGCCAGGCCTTTCACGCTGCCGCCTTCGGGGCGGTAGTGCAATACGGGCTCCCACTGCACTTCATGGCCGCGCAGGGTGGCGGGCACACCTTGCGGGTGTACGGACATGGGCAGGTGGATGCGGTCGTTGTCGTAACGGGCGTACACCAGCTTGTTTTCGAGCTTGAAGCTGTCGCTAACCTGCCAGGAAACGTCCCAAATGCCGGAGCGGGAGCCGGTTTCAAATACGGGCTTCTGCGGCAGGAAACGGGCACTGGCGGTGTTGCCCATGATTTCGTTTTGCGGGGCGCGCGATTTGATGTAGTTGAAGGTGAGGCGGCTGAGGAAGTTGGGATAGGCCTCGGGCGTGAAGAGCAACTTGAAGCGGATATTGGTGTTTTCCACGCGGCGCGGGTTGCCGGCGGGGTCGTAATGTACGAAGGGCTCGTAACTTTCGCGCTGCTGGCGCTCGGCGCTCAGGCGGAAGGCGAGGTTGTTTTTCACAATCGGGCCGGATACCATCAGCGCGCCGTTGCGGGTTTTCTGGTTGCCCACGCCCAAGCGCACCGCGCCTTCCCATTCCTGAGTCGGGTCGTTGGAACGCATCACGATGGCACCGGCCACGGCGTTCTGCCCGCGCACCAGGCTCTGCGGCCCGCGCAGGACTTCGACCTGCCGCATATCCCACAGCGATTGCGTGCCGAAGGCGTATTCGTTGTAAGTGGCGGAGCGGCCGTCTATCGACAAATTCAAACGCGGCCGCGTACCGGCGAAGAAGGCCACCGCGCCCACCGCCGGGCCGGAACCGTCCACGCCGCGCACGGTGGGCAAATCGTTGCCGCTGCCCAAATCCACGGTATTGACGGTTTGTTTGAGCAGGTCGGTGGCGGAAAGCTTGTGGCCGCTGCGGTCGATATCCGGCGCGGTGAACACATTGTGCGACGTGCCGGTTTGGAACACGGTGCGGCTGCCGCGCTCGCCGGTCACCACAATATCGGGCAGTTGCGCGGCGGCATCGGTTTCTTCAGCGTGGGCGAAATACGGGGCGGCGGCCAGCAGGGCAAGCAGGCAGGCATTGAGTTTCACTGCGGTTTTCTCCTTTGTTGGTTCGGCTCGGCGAGCGCAATAAAAATTTACAGATTTACATTAAACATACATATACTGTAAATTATAGAAAGCAACAAAAGATAATGCAAGCGATTATCGAATGCTTGCCAAAAGAAAGGGATTCCCACATGCCCCACAGCAAAAAACGGCAGGCACTGCGCGAAGCAGCAAAAAACCTGTTTTACACCCAAGGCTTTGCCACCGTTTCCGTAGAAGCCATTTGCACCGCCGCCCACACCAGCCGCGTAACCTTCTACAAATACTACTCCGGCAAAAACGCGCTGGTGCAGGAACTGTTTGCCGAACAGAAAGAACAGGTACGCAGCCGACTCGAAGGCCTGCTGGCACAGCAATGCAGCCTGGAAGAAGCCGCTGCCGCCCTATTCTCCATCCAACGCGAATCCATGACCGAACTCTATTCCGCGCCCGTACTCGACGACATCGCCAACGTGGCCGATTTGGAACTGGAACGCTTCTTCCGCAGCATGGAAGAAGAGAAATATCAGTTTATGCGCAGCTTTTTTCACACCCTGCAACAGCGCAAACTCATCCACCACAGCCTACCACCCGAACTCATCGACCTCTTCATCCGCCAAATGGACAGCCTCATGCGCCACCCCGGCCTCGCCGAACTCTACGCCCCCACCCCGCAACGCCTGCCGCAGGATATATTGCAACTCCTGCTCTACGGCCTCACCAGCCGGGAAGCAGAATAAGCCAGCCCGGCTAAACAAAAGGCTACCTGAAATTTTCAGGTAGCCTTTGGCGTTACGGCAGGCAAGCATCAAACCCAATATTTCGTTCCGCCTCACGGCAGCAGCAGCCGGCTCATTTCCGTCCAGGCTTGGCGGACTTCGGGCAGGCGCAGCGGCAGGTCGCGGCTGAAGAAGTAGCTCATGCTGCCGAGAATGAGGGTGGCGAGCATGTCGGCCTGGTAGTCCCAATCTTTGCTGGGGGCGGCGTTGGGCAGGGTGTGGGCGAAGCGGAGGAATTGCTGCTTAATCAGCTTGTGCATATCGCGGTAGAGGTGGTGGCGGCGGGTGTCCACTTTCCACAGGGCGAGAATCAGGCGGCGGCGGCTGTGTATCCAGTCGGAGGCTTCGGGCATCAGGTTGAGGAACGCATCAAAACTGCCGGCCTGGAAACGGGTGATAATGTATCGGCTGTATTCAGCTTTGAAGTCGGCAATCATCTTGCCGGCTAGGTCGCTTTTGCCGGAGTAGTATTTGTAGAAGGTGGAACGGTTTACCGGGGCGCGTTCGAGGATATCCTGCACGGCGATTTGGGCGAAGGGTTTTTCGTGCAGCAAATCCACAAAGGCTTCGCGGATGGCGCGGTGGGTTTTGATGATGCGGGGATCGGTATAGTTTTCGTTTTCGCTCATGTTGGCGCTTCCGTTTGGGGTTTCTGCCGGGCATTTTGCGGTTTTCCGTGTGCTTAAGCAACTTTTTTGCCGGTTTTGTGTGCTTAGTGGTACGCGGAATTGTTTTTTAACGGTATGCAGCCACACGCTGCGGCCTTACACTTAAACCATTCTTACTTGCGAGGTATTCTTGAATGAAACGTCTGCCCAAACGCCTGCTTCTCCTGCTGCCGCTGGCTGCTGCCGTCGGCATCGGCTTTTTTGCGTTCCGCCAATATGCCGCGCCCGACCCGCTGGCGGGCATCGCGCATGCCAACGGGCGGCTGGAATTTGCCCGCATGGACGTGGCCAGTCTGTATGCCGGGCGGGTGGAAGAAATAACGGTGAGCGAAGGGCAGTTTGTGGAAGCGGGTACGGTGTTGGCGCGGATTTCCTCGCAAACCGCCGAGGCGCAGCTTTCTGAAGCGCAGGCGGGCAAGACGCAACTGGAGCAGACGGTGCGCCGCGCACAGGCGCAAATCGAGGCGCAACGCCAGCAGCTGCGAACCGCGCAGATGGAGGCAGACAACGCCCGCCAGCTGTTCCGCGACAATTTAATCTCGCAGGCCGAACTCAACACCCGCCTGGCGCAGCGAGATGCGGCACGGGCGGCGGTGCAGGCGGCAGAAGCGGCGCGCAACGAAGCTCAGGCCGGCGTGGGGCAGGCGCGGGCGAAAATGGCGCAGGTGTCTTCCGTTATCGGCGATTTGTCGGTACGCGCGCCGCAGGCCGGGCGAGTGGAATACCGGCTGGCCGAGCCGGGCAACGTGCTGCCAGCCGGCGGCAAGGTGGTGAGCCTGTTGAACCTGAACGACGCGAGCATCAGCCTGTTCCTGCCCGCGCCCACGGTAAACCAAATCCCGCTGGGCAGCGAGGCGCGGATTAAGATGGATGGGCTGGACGCGGTGTTCCCCGCCAAAGTTACCTATATCGCCTCAGAGGCGCAGTTCACGCCCAAATTTGTGGAAACCGCCGAAGAGCGCACCAAGCTGATGTTTCGGGTGAAATTGCAGATTCCCGCCGACGTGGCGGCCAAATACCAAGGCTACCTGAAAGGTGGCATGACGGCCACCGGCTTCGTGCGCACCGACTCCAAGCTCGCCTGGCCGGCCGATTTGCAAACCCGCCTGCCGCAGTAGGATGCAGCCATGCCGAACGCCATCGAAATCAGCCGACTCTCGCACGCCTACGGCAAAGTGCAGGCCTTGCGCGGCGTGTCGATCGCCATCGGGCGCGGCGCCACCGTCGGCTTAATCGGCCCCGACGGCGTGGGCAAATCCACCCTGCTCTCGCTGATTGCCGGCGTGCGCACGCTCCAAAGCGGCGAAGTGTGCGTGCTCGGACACAATGTGGCGCACAAGGCCGAACGCGAAGCGCTGCTGCCGCGCATTGCCTTTATGCCGCAGGGCTTGGGCAAAAACCTCTACCCCACGCTTTCCGTGTATGAAAATATCGATTTCCACGCCCGCCTGTTCGGCCTAAACAAACACCAGCGCAAGCAGCATATCGAGCGCCTGATGCAGTCCACCGGCCTGGCGCCCTTTGCCGGCCGCGCCGCCGGCAAGCTCTCCGGCGGCATGAAGCAGAAACTCAGCCTGTGCTGCGCCCTGGTGCACAACCCCGACCTGCTGATTCTGGACGAACCCACCACCGGCGTCGACCCGCTTTCCCGCCGCCAATTCTGGACATTGGTGCGCGAATTGCGCGCCGAAAACCCCGGCATGACCGTGCTGGTGGCCACCGCCTACATCGACGAAGCCGAACAGTTCGAGCAACTGCTGGCCATGGACGACGGCCGAATCCTCGCCCACGGCCGCACGCAGGAAATCCTCGCGCAAAGCGGCTGCGCCACGCTGGAGCAGGCCTACATCAAAATGCTGCCCGAGGGCAAGCAAACCCATTGGGACGATTCCCGACTGCCGCCCTTCATCCCCGACGATTCCCTGCCGCCCGCAATGGAGGCGCACAACCTGAGCAAACGCTTCGGCCATTTCACGGCGGTAAACCACGTGAGCTTCCGCATCCGCCAAGGCGAAATTTTCGGCTTCCTCGGCTCCAACGGCTGCGGCAAAAGCACCACCATGAAAATGCTCACCGGCCTCTTGGATGCCAGCGAAGGCGAGGCCACGCTCTTGGGCGAGCCGATAGACGCAGGCAGCACCGCCGTGCGCCAGCGCGTGGGCTATATGTCGCAGGCGTTTTCGCTGTATGAAGAACTGAGCGTGCGGCAAAACCTGGTGCTGCACGCAAGGCTGTACCGGCTGGGCGAAAAGAGCAACGCCGCCATCGAAGCCGTGTTGCAACAATTCGAACTGGCCGACCTGGCCGACGCCACCCCCGCCGCCCTGCCCTTGGGCGTGCGCCAGCGCCTGCAGCTGGCCGCCGCCTGCCTGCACCGCCCGCAAGTGTTGATTTTGGACGAGCCCACCTCCGGCGTCGACCCCGCCGCGCGCGATATGTTTTGGCAATACCTGTTCCGCATGGCGCGGGAAGAGCGCGTAACCATTTTCGTGTCCACCCACTTCATGAACGAAGCCGCCCGCTGCGACCGCATCTCGCTGATGCACCGCGGCCGCGTGCTGGCCGTGGGCGAACCGGAGGAACTGCGCCGCCGCCAACACGCCGATACGCTGGAAGAAGCGTTTATCCGCTATTTGGAGCAAGACGAAGCCGCCGAAGCGGCGGAAAGGCTACCTGAAACTCAAAGGCTACCTGAAACTCAAAGGCTACCTGAAAACCAAAGGCTACCTGAAAACCATGCCGCCCCGTCCGGCCTGCCCTATTGGCTTTCCGCCGTATTCACCTTCGCCCGCCGCGAAGGCAAAGAGCTGCTGCGCGACCGCATCCGCCTGATGTTTGCCCTGCTGGGCCCCTTGGTGTATCTGATTTCAGGTAGCCTCGGCGTGTCGTTTGACGTAAACGAAATGGATTTCGCCGTGCTCGACCAAGACCAAAGCCACTACAGCCGCGAGCTAACGCAGGAGTTCGACGGCTCGTCCTACTTCCGCCAACGGGCCAGCCTCGCCACCCGTAACGACATCAACGCCGTGCTCACCGACGGCAGCGCGCGTATGGTGATTGAAATCCCGCCCGGCTTCGGCAAAGACCTCACCCTCGGCCGCCGCCCGCAGCTGGCTTTCTATTTCGACGGCTCGTGGCCGTTTGTGGGCGAAAACCTCCACGGCTATGCCCAAGGCATCCTCAACCGCTATATGGCCGAGCTCTACCGCGAACGAGGCATCCGCACCAACACCGGCGGCGGCCTGCAAACCCGCTTCATCTACAACCCCACCTTTAAAAGCATCAACGCGCTCACGCCGGGCTTTTTAATGCTTTCGCTGATGATGATTCCCGCCATGCTCACCGCCCTGTCCGTGGTGCGCGAAAAAGAAATCGGCTCCATCATGAACCTCTACAGTTCGCCCGCCTCCACCTTCCAATACCTTTTCGGCAAGCAGCTGCCCTATGTGCTGCTTTCGTTCTTGAGCTACCTGATCCTGCTCGGCGTGGTGGTGTTCGGGCTGGGCGTGCCGCTGAAAGGCTCGTTTATCGCGCTCACGGCGGGCGTGCTGTGTTTCGTGTTCGCCTCCACCGGCTTCGGGCTGTTGGTGTCCACCTTCGTGCGCACGCAGGTGGCGGCCATTTTCGCAGCGGCCATTCTGGCCATGATTCCCGCGCTGGATTTCTCCGGCATGCTCTATCCCGCCGCCACACTCAGCGGCGCCGGCAAGTGGATCGGCATCTTCAGCCCCACCAGCTGGTTTCAAACCGTCAGCCTGGGCGTCATCACCAAAGGCCTGGGCTGGCGCGATGTGGACACGCTGTGCGGCACGCTGCTGCTGTTTTTCGCCGCCTATTGGCTCGCTGCCGGGCTGCTTTTGAAAAAGCAGGAGAAATGATATGCGCCAATGGATAAGCAATATTTGGTATCTGGGCGGCAAGGAAATCCGCAGCTTCTTCACCGATTATGCGCTGTTTGCGCTGTTGGTGTTCATGTTCAGCTTTTCCGTGTATTCCGTGTCGCAAAACGTAACCACCGAAGTGAAAAACGCCGCGCTGGCCGTCTACGACCAAGACCGCAGCGCGCTCACCTACCGCATCCGCGACGCCATGATCGCCCCGCAGTTCAAACAGGTGGACGACATCGACGGCAGCCGCATCGACCGCGCCATGGATTTGGGCGAATACAGCTTCGTGCTGGTTATCCCGCCCAACTACACCGCCGACCTCCTGGCCGGCAAACGCCCCGAGCTGCAATTATTGGTGGACGCCACCGCCATGTCGCAGGCCGGCGTTGGCTCGGTGTACATCGGCCAAATCGTAAACCGCGAAACGGCGGCCTATCTGGGGCGGCACGGCAACGCCGCGCCCTTCGAGCCGGTGGTGAACGTGCTGTTCAACGAAAACCTGCGCAGCGAATGGTTTATGCCGCTCAACCAACTGGTGGGCAACGCCACCCTGCTCACCATCCTGCTGGTGGGCGCGGCCGTAATCCGCGAGCGCGAACACGGCACGATTGAGCATTTGTTGGTGATGCCGGTGGATGCGAACGAAATCGTGATGGCCAAAATCCTGGCCAACGGCCTGATTATCCTGGTTTCCTCCCTGCTCTCGCTGCTCTTGGTGGTACACCGCGCCGTGGGCGTGCCGATTAACGGCTCGTTGGTGCTGTTCGTGTTCTGCGAGGCCGTGTATCTGTTTGCCATGGCCGGGCTCGGCGTGCTGCTCGCCACCCAAGCGCCCACCATGCCGCAGTTCAGCCTGCTGTGCATCATCGTGTATATCGCCGTATTCCTGCTCTCCGGCAGCACCTCGCCCATCGAAAACCTGCCGCCCTGGCTGCGCAGCCTTTCCGAGCTCTCGCCGATGACCCAATTCACCGCCCTCTCCAAAGACATCGTCTTCCGGGGCGCCGGCTGGAGCGTAATCCGCCACCGCGTGGCCATCACCGCCGTGTCCGGCATCCTCTTTACCGCCATCGCCGTGGTGCGCTTCCGCCGGATGCTGGCGCAGCAGAATTAGCGGGAGCAAGGCTACCTGAAAAAAGAAAACGGGTTTTCAGGTAGCCCAAATAACCCGAAAGGCTACCTGAAAAACCGCCCGTACATTTTCAGGTAGCCTCCACCCAAGGAAACCGCCATGCCCAAACGCCTCCCCATCGCCCTCGCCCTCCTCCTCACCGCCTGCACCGGCACCCAAATCAACCGCCAATCCAACATCACGCTACCTGAAAACTTCCAACACACCGGCCAGGCCGACTCCGCCCCCAACCTAGCCCGCTGGTGGCAGCAATGGCCCGACCCCCAGCTCGGCCGCCTCATCGAACAAGGCCTGCAACACAACCACAGCATCGCCATCGCCAGCAGCCGCCTAGAAGAAGCCCGCGCCACCGCCCGCCTGGCCGAAGCCGACCTCCTCCCCAGCGCCGGCCTCGCCGCCGATGCCAAAGGCTACCGCAACCACCGCCGCAACCCCTACCTCGGCAACGGCGGCAACCTCACCTCCGCCAGCTTCCGCGCCGCCTGGGAGCCCGACATCTTCGGCCAGAAACGCAGCGATGCCGATGCCGCCCGCGCCGCCGCCCTCGGCAGCCAAGAGCAGCTCCACGGCAGCCGCCTGCTCGTCTCCGCCCAAATCGCCGAACACTACCTGCGCGCCGCCCACATCCGGCAGCAGCAAACCCTCGTTTCCCAACAGCTCGCCACCCTGCACGAACTGGCGCGCTATGCCGCCGGCCGCTTCAACGCCGGCCACGCCACCGCCCACGACACCACCGCCATTGCCGCCCAAATCCAAGCCCTGCAAGCCCGCCAAAGCACCCTCCAAGCCCAATTCGATGCCCAGCAGCGCAGCATCGCCGTGCTCATCGGCCAAACCCCGCAAACCTTCCGCCTAGATAGCAACGCCATGCGCCAAGCCGCCCTGCTGCAACACCTGCCCAGCCCGCCGCAAGGCATCCGGCCCGGCAGCCTCCTCAACCAACGCCCCGACCTGCGCGCCCGCGCCGCCGAAATCCAAGCCCGCAGCGCCCAACTCGCCAGCGCCAAAGCCGATCTCCTCCCCCGCTTCGACATCCAATTCCTCTGGCAAACCGGCCGCATCGAGCTCAACAGCGACCTCGCCCCCTTCAACCGCGCCCGCAGCGGCAACGGCGGCCTCTTCAGCATCGGCGTACAGCTCCCCCTCTTCACCGCCGGCCGCATCCGCGCCAACATCCAAGCCGCCGACGCCCGCCTGCAAACCGCCCTGCTGCAATACGACCAAACCCTGCTGCAAGCCCTCGCCGACGTAGACAACGCCTACCAGGCCCAACACGCCCTCAACACCCAGCAGCAAGAATTGCAGCAGGCCGAACGCACCGCCAAACAGCAAGTGCGTAACGACCGCCAGCTTTTCCGCTACGGCCGCAAAACCCTCGACACCGCCCTGCAATCCCAGCTCAACGCCAACAGCTTCAGCCAAAACCTGCTCGACAACCAACTCGCCTCCGGCCTCAACCTGCTCAACCTCTACAAAGCCATCGGCAGCGGCTGGCAGGAAGAAGGCACCCAGCCCGAAGCAGCCGAAGCAGCAGCTAAATAGTAAAATAGGCTACCTGAAGATTTTAGCTTCGCAGAAACTTCACTGCGCTGCGTTTTCAGGTAGCCTGCCGCAGCTTAACGGCTACATTAATAGTAGGCCTCAACATTTTAGGCTGGAAAATGGCATGGATAATATGTCGCATAGATATGAGAAACCAGGGATTGGTGATTTAAATCGAATTAAGCAAGATATGGAAGATTTCTTACAAGGAAAATAATATGACTGAAGATTTATCAAATATAAAATTAGATATGGAGCTGTTTAATGGTAAATATACCAAAGATGATTTGGACTTCTATCATAAAATGTTATCAAAATATCAAAATGATATAGGGATGATAGTAACATGGGCAGGTTCTTTTGGTGATGTTGCATTATTAAATGAGCTATCGGATTCAGGGAAATATAATCCGTTATCTCTTACGCCTGTTGAGAGTTGGAATTATCTGCATAAATGCAATCTCAACTCCAGTGCACCATATCCTCTGAACGTTATTAAGTTTTATATAGACAAAGGCGTAGAGGTAAACGCCCAAGACTGCTACGGTATGACTCCGTTACATTACGCCATGCAGGCTAAAAATGGCGATGCCGCCCTAGCCTTGTTGGAAGCAGGCGCCAATCCCAATATACCCAATCGGAACAATGTGATTCCCTTAGGCATGATGGGCGTCATGCCGCATCGGCTGGATGTGTTGAAAAAGATGCTGGAAAACGGCGGCGATGTGCACTATCCGAATGCCAATAGCGGGATGGAGCTATTGGCTTTTACCAAGCACTATCGTTCCGAACGAGAAGGCTTTAAAGAAATTATAGAACTGATGGAACAATATGCTTGAATTTCCGTGATAGCCAATTGATCCCAAAATGAAGGTTACCTGAAACTTTTCAGGTAGCCTTATAGTGAATTAACAAAAACCAGTACAGCGTTGGCTCGCCTTGCCGTAACGTGTGTAGTGTCTGCGGCTCGCCGCCTTGTCCTGATTTTTGTTAATCCACTATATCTACGCCTCCAACAACGCCGATACTGCCGCGATTTATGCCGCAAACTGCAGCAAACACCGCCTGACATCTAATAAAGGCTACCTGAAAGCCATTTTTCTTCAGGTAGCCTTTCTCCCAACCCCCCCCACTCTGCCGCTTGCCGCTCCTGGTTAATAGTGCAACAATGCAGCCTGCAAAAAAACAGCACAGGCAAACGTCTGCCGGCCGCCTTGTTGATTTGGCCGTTTTACGCTGATTGATTAACCCCTTACCAAGAAAGAAGCCCTATGCCGAACTTCCTCCTCGTGCCCATCGGCACCAAAACCGGCCTCACCAGCATCTCGCTTGGCCTGCTGCGCGCCCTGCAACGTAGCGGCCGCCGTCCGGTGTACTACAAACCGGTATCGCACAAACCCACTCCCGCCGGCGACACCGAAGCTGCCATCGTGTTTGCCAACAAACTGTTCCACCTCAACCCGCCGCGTCCGCAGCCGCTCTCTAAAGTGGAAGAGCTGGTGGGCGCTGGCCGTGATGACGATTTAATCGAGCTGATGGTATCCGACTTCGACCAGGTTACCGCCGCCGAACACGACGTGGCCATTATTGAAGGCGTGGTGCCCGACAGCGAACGCGGTTTCCTCTCCAACAAAAACGCGCAAATCGCCGCCGCGCTCAATGCCAACGTAATCTTGGTGGCCGCTGCCGGCAACCATAGCGCCGAACAGGTGGCCGACCAAATCAACCTAGCCGCGCAGGAATACGCCAACAGCCATACCGATGTGGCCGGCTTCATCATCAACCGCTACCACGGCAACGACAGCAAAGCCTTCGCTGCCGAAGTGGCTGCCAAAGTGCGCGGCGGCATCCCCTGCATGGGCGTGCTGCCTTTCGCGCCAGAACAATCGCTGCGCCGCATGGCCGACATTGCGGGCTACCTGAACGCCCAAGTGATTGCCGGCCAAGAGCATTTGGGCAACCGCACCAAAGAAATCGTGGTGGCTGCGCAAAACGCCGCCCACATGCACCACCGCATCACTTCCGGCGCACTGGTGATTACCCCCGGCGACCGTGAAGACATCCTGATGGCTGCTTCGCTAAAAATCCTCAGCGGCGTGCCGGTGGCCGGCCTGCTGCTTACCTGCGGCACCGCGCCTTCGCCTGCCGTACAGGGCATCATCAGCCCCGCGCTGAGCCAAAACGTGCCGGTACTGCTCACCGAACACGATACTTTCGCCACCGCCTACGCACTGGCTCACCAAGACCAAACCATCCCCGCCGACGACACCGAACGCATGGAAACCATGGTGGAATTCGTGGCTGAACATGTTGATGTGGAAGAACTCTGCCGCCACATCGGCCAGCCGCGCCAGCTGCTGATGTCGCCACCCGCCTTCCGCTTCCGCATGATGGAGCAGGCGCGCGCCGCCAACCGCCGCATCGTATTGCCGGAAGGCGACGAGCCACGCACCGTGGAAGCCGCCGCCATCTGCCAAAGCAAAGGCATCGCCCGCTGCGTGCTCCTGGCCAAACCGGAAGCCGTGCGCGAAGTGGCCGCCAACCGCGGCATTACCCTGCCTGAAGGCTTGGAAATCATCGATCCCGACACCATTCGCGAGCAATACGTCGCCCCGATGGTAGAGCTGCGCAAAAACAAAGGCCTCACCCCCGGCTTGGCACGTCAGGCGCTGGAAGACAGCGTCGTGCTCGGCACCATGATGCTGCAGCAAGACGACGTGGACGGCCTGGTATCCGGCGCGGTACATACCACCGCCAACACCATCCGCCCCGCCCTGCAGCTGATTAAAACCGCCCCCGGCGCCAGCCTGGTGTCCAGCGTGTTCTTCATGCTGATGCCCGAGCAGGTGCTCGTGTATGGCGACTGCGCCGTGAACCCCGAGCCCACCGCCGAAGAGCTGGCCGACATCGCCATCCAATCGGCCGAGTCCGCCAAAGCCTTCGGCATCGACCCCAAAGTGGCCATGATTTCCTACTCCACCGGCACCTCCGGCAGCGGCGCCGATGTGGAAAAAGTGAAAGAAGCCACCCGCCTGGCGCAGGAAAAACGCCCCGACCTGCTCATCGACGGCCCGCTGCAATACGACGCCGCCAGCGTGCCCAGCGTAGGCCGCCAGAAAGCGCCCGACAGCAAAGTGGCCGGCCAGGCCAACGTGTTCATCTTCCCCGACCTGAACACCGGCAACACCACCTACAAAGCCGTACAGCGCAGCGCCAACGTATTGAGCATCGGCCCCATGCTGCAAGGCCTGCGCAAACCGGTAAACGACCTCTCGCGCGGCGCATTGGTGGACGACATCGTCTACACCATCGCCCTCACCGCCATCCAGGCCGTGCAGATGGGCAAATAAGCGCCCTGCCCTGTGGGTTTGAGGTATCAAGCAAAAGGCTACCTGAAAATTTCAGGTAGCCTTTTTCGGATAAGCCGGCAGATGCCTGTTGTTCAACCTGCAAAAACCGATATTCCACAGATCGCTATTGCTGCGTTTGCTTATAGCCGTTAGTCTGGCTGCAGCCCAAACTGAAATATATCGGATTAAAAAAAGAAGGCGACGGCATTGGCTCGCCTTCTTGCTTCTCCGGCTGTGCCGTCTTCAGATTGCCGCCTTGTATGACGGAATCATTATTTCAGCCATGTATAGTGAATTAACAAAAACCAGTACAGCGTTGCCTTGCTGTACTATCTGTACTGTCTGCGGCTCGCCGCCTTGTCCTGATTTTTGTTAATTCACTATATTCTTTATTTTCCAAAAAAGGCTACCTGAAACTTCAGGTAGCCTTTTGCCTTGCAACCCAATACAACCATTAGAACCGCACGCCGCCCCGGACACCGAAGCTGTGGCGGTTGGTTTTCGGCACGTCGATATTTGCACCTTCGTGGGTAAAGCTGGTGCTTTTATCATGCGTGTAGCGGTAGTAGGAGCCGAAGCTGAGGCTGGTATCGGCGCCCACCTGCTTGTTCACGTCCATGCCCAGGCCGAGGTTGTAGCTGTTTTGTCTGTATTTGCCGTCGCTGGCATACTCGATCTGAGTATATTGTTCCTTCACGCGGCGGTACAGGCTGACTTGGGCATCTGTCCACGGGGTGATGCTCCAGCCGCCGCCCAACGGCTGTTCGTATTCCACCTGGGCTTTCATATACAGATTGTCGGCGCGGGCATCCACGGCATCGCCGTCCGGATCGGTTTGGTGGCCGTGTACATTGCTTTTGCCGTGACTGTAGCCCAGGCCGCCGCCCACGCGCAGGCCGCCGTTTTTGAAGCCTGAGGGGGAGAACATATAGCCGCTATACACATCCACGTTATGGTTTCTGGCGCCGTTGATGATTTTCTCGCCGTCGGCTTTCACGTCGGAATCGAGATATTGGTAGCCCACCTCGCCACGGATAGCGTGCTGCTGTGCCAGCGGAATATCGACACGGCCACGCAGGGCAACGCCGTCGCTAGAAGATTTGAGCTGGTCGGTTTTGCCGCTTTCGTGCACATAGTCGGTGGTTATGGTGTAGCGGGCGTCATTGATGGGGTGCAGCGGCACGCCCTCTTCTGCGGGGGCGGCCTGGGAGGCGGCAGACAAGGCCAATACGGCCAAGGCAATCAGGGTTTTCTGCATGATTTTCTCCGTTTTAAATGGGAAGGTGCCGTGGCGGCAGTTTGCTGCGCCACCGGCTAAATACTGCGGACGAAATCGATTTAATGCGTTGAGAAACCGATATTTCTATGAGCATGATAAATCCTGCGCCTTTGGGCTTCAACTTTGAATAGACAAAAAGTCCGCCCTGCCCTGCCCATGGCGCCTGCCAACGGGCGATATAGCAAGTTAGAACCTTGAAACTTAACAAAATTAAAGCATTATCCTTATCAGGCTGCCTGTGTTGGATAAAGGCTACCTGAAAGTTTCAGGTAGCCTTTATCCCATCAATCTCCATATCCGTTCGGATTATCGCTTTGCCAGCGCCAGGAATCGCGCATCATGTCGTTCAGGCTGCGTTCGGCATGCCAGCCCAGCTCGGCGGCGGCACGGGCTGGGTCGGCATAGCATTCGGCGATGTCGCCCGCGCGGCGGGGTTTGACGACATAGGGGATCTTTTTGCCCGAGGCGGCTTCGAGGGCGCAGACGATTTCCAGAACGGACGAGCCTTTGCCGGTGCCGAGGTTGTAGATGTGCACGCCTGCTTCGCGGCTTTTTTTGTCGAGGGCGGCCACGTGGCCGAGCGCCAGATCGACAACGTGGATATAGTCGCGCACGCCGGTGCCGTCGGGGGTGGGGTAGTCGGCGCCGAATACGGAAAGCTCGGCCAGTTTGCCTGCGGCCACTTGGCAAACGTAGGGCAGCAGATTGTTCGGAATGCCGTTGGGCTGCTCGCCGATGCGGCCGCTGGGATGCGCGCCGATGGGGTTGAAATAGCGCAGCAGAATCACGCTCCAAGCAGAGTCGGCGGTGTGAAGGTCGGCCATCATGCGCTCCATCATCTGCTTGGACGCGCCATAGGGATTGGTGGCTTGGCCGAGGGGGGCGGTTTCGGTAATCGGCACGGTGTCCGGGTCGCCATACACGGTGGCGGAGGAGCTGAACACGATGCTTTTCACGCCCGCGCGCTGCATTTCTTCCAGCAGGATGAGGCTACCTGAAACGTTGTTGCTGTAATACTCCAGCGGTTTTTTCACGCTCTCGCCCACGGCTTTGAGGGCGGCGAAGTGGATGACGGATTGGATGAGGTGTTCGGCAAAAATGCGGCGCAACAATTCACGGTCGCGGATGTCGCCCTGATAAAAGGCGGGGGTGTGGCCGGTGATTTCGGCGATGCGGCCGATAACTCGGGGCGAGGCATTGCAGAGATTGTCGATAATCACTGGGGTGTGCCCGGCTTGGATGAGCTCGACCACGGTGTGCGAGCCGATGAAACCGGCGCCGCCGGTAACGAGGATGGTGGACATTGAATTTCCTTTTTATTCAGAAGGTATTTTGGCTTCACAAAAGCCCGCCGCATTGGTTTTCAGGTAGCCTTTAACCTAGCAAGAGGCTACCTGAAACTTATCTCGCGCCGAAGCCGGTGATGATTGTTTTCAGGGTTTTAAACAGAATCAGCACGTCCAGCGCGAAGGAGAAGTGCTTGATGTAGTAGAAATCGTGCTCGATTTTTACTTGGGTTTCGTCTGTGTTGCCCGCGTAGCCCTGCATCACCTGCGCCCAGCCGGAAAGGCCGGGGCGCACAATGTGGCGGTAGCCGTAGAACGGGATGCTTTGTTCAAACTGCTGCACAAAGGCTTTCTGCTCGGGGCGCGGGCCGATGAGTGCCATGTCGCCTTTAATAATGTTCCAAAACTGCGGCAGCTCGTCCAACCGGGTTTTGCGGATAAAGCGGCCAACGCGGGTAACGCGCGCGTCGCCTTCCTGCGCCAGTTGCGCGCCGTGTTTTTCCGAATCGCACACCATGCTGCGGAATTTATAAATTTTAAACTCGCGCCCGCCGCGGCCCACGCGGTTTTGCACAAACAGCACCGGCCCCGGGCTTTCCAGCCAGATGGCCAGCGCGGTGGCCAGCATCAGTGGCAGGGTGAGCGGCAGGCTGGCCACCACCATCAAGGCTTCCAGTGCCTGCTTAATCGCCATATAGGCCGGGCTGGGCAGCAGCGAGCCCAAATCGTTTTCATACATATGCCGGATTTTCACGCGGCCGGTGAGCGACTCTTCCACCTGGCGGATGTTGTAAACCGCAATGCCGCGCAAGGTGCAATCGGCCAGGAAACGCTGCCAATCCGCCCCCAAATCGGGTGCGTGCAGATTGGTTACCACCGTATTCACGCGGCCGGTTTCAGGTAGCCTCGGCTCGGCAAGCTCGTGCCAGCGGATGTTGGATAGTTGCGGCAAATCGCGCATGCCTTCCACATCAATATAGTACAGATGGCGGATGTGCCGCTTTTCCAGCCAGGTTTCGGCAAACAGATACAACACCGTGAGCGCAAACCCGGCGGCCAGGTAATACACCGAATACGGCAGGCGCAGCATGGCGGCAAACACCAGCGGCAGCCCCAACCCGATGGCGGCCACCGGAATCACCGACAGCTTGGAACGCTCGCCGGGGAAGCGCGTCAGGTTGCGGCTCAAAGCGTAGGAGAGCAGCAGGCCGGCCAAGAGCAGGCTGTAGCTGGAAAGATTGGTGGCCGTGGGATGAGTCCACTCGCGCGGCGGCCAAAACCACCACGCCGGAGCAATCAGAATCACCAAAGCGGCGGCGACAAAGCGCAGAATCATTTTTATCGTTTTCATTATTTCCGTTATTTCTCGTTTGGCAGTTGGGTCGATCCCACAGGCTACCTGAAATTATTTCCGCAACAACACCCGATACACCCACTGCCGCGCCCCGTTCGGCAGCAGCCGCACCGGCAATCGCAGCAGCACGTTTTTTGCCCACTGCGCCGCGCTCAAAAAGCCCGCGCGGTAGAAGCGCCGCTGCATGGACAGCTCATTTTTCACATACGCCCAGCCGCCGCGCCGCCGATACATTTCATCGCCCGCGCGCGCATACACCAGCACTTCGGGCAGGTTGGCGAAACGGCAGCCGTTCAGCAGCATGCGCACCCACAAATCGTAATCCTCATACAGCGGCGCGTGCTGATAATTGCCCGCTGCCAGCACTGCCGATTTGCGGTAGCACACCGTCATGTGGTTGATGGGATTGCGGCTTTTGGCAAAGCGTGCAATTTCCCCGTGTTCGCAGGGCACGCGGCGGCTGTGCGCGGCATCGGCCGGCGTGTGTTCAAACTCGTCAATCTGGCTGCCGCACACGTCAAGCTCTGAGTGCGCCGCCACAAAAGCCAGCTGCCGCGCGAAACGCTCGGGGTGGCAGATATCGTCTGTATCCATGCGGCACACCCATTCGTGCTCACAGGCCTGCAAACCGGCATTCAGTGCCCGCCCCAGCCCCACGTTTTGCGGCAGCCGCACAATCTTCAGCGGTAGGCTACCTGAAAAGCTTGCCACCACGGCTTCCAGGTTTTCAGGTAGCCCGCCGTCATACACCAGCACGATTTCGTTTGGCGGCAGGGTTTGCGCGGCCAAGCTGGCCAAACATTGGCGCAGATATTCCGGCTGCTCGCGCGCATACAGCGACATCAACACGGAAAACGGCGGCATGCTTTCCACCGCAAGGCTACCTGAAAACCGGCTTTGCGCTGACGCCGTCATGCCGCTGCTCCTTCTATCTCGTCTAAAAAGCGCAGCGCGGTATCGTCGTCCACTTTGCGTGCCAGCCAATTCGGGCTGTGGCGCAAGGCTTGCAATTCAGCCAAAGCCAGCGTATCGGGGTGGTTGCTGCCCGGGGCGAAACGGATGTGGCGATGGTTGCTTGGCCACAGCTTGATGCCTGCCTTTTCAGGTAGCATTTTCACCAAATATTGGAAGAAATGCTCGTCCGGACAAAGCTTCTTGCGGAAGAAGGCGCAGGCCTGTTCATCTGCCGCGTTCAGCAGGGTTGCCAAGGCCGCACGGTCAGCAGAAAACCATTGGCTGCCGGCATAGGCCGTTTGCGCGGCGGGCAGGATTTTATCGGCTGCCTGAAATGCTTTGGTGAGCAGTTTGCCGGGCAGGCGGCGCTGCCAAGCGGTATCGGCGTGCGGCGTGTTGAAACGCACGCGGTAGCGCAGGCGCGGCTCGGCATGGCATTCCAGCAGCAGGCTGCCGAGTGGCAATTCGGCAAATTCGCGCTCGATTTGCGCGGGGGCGTGCAGCAACACGCAGTTGCCGCTCACGAGGTGCGCAAAGCGGATGTCTGCATCGGCCAGCGCGGCACGCATCAGGTGCAGCGTGGCTTCCACCATGCTGAAGCCCGCCCAGCGGATATTGACGCGCTGCGGAATCAGACGCGCATTCGGCGGCAGGGGCGGCAACGCGCCGATATCCGCCTTGGCATCGTAGTGCAGCAGCAGGCGGATTTCGGGGTGGCGCTCGGCTAGCCGCAGCCAATACAGCGGCGGGCGGTGGCACAAAATTAAAAAGGCGCTGCTCATAACGCTAAACAGTTATCGTGAAACTCTCTCAATATCGATAATCGGAATGCCCAACTGCGCCATCACGTCATAAATCCGCGCCACGCCGGGCGTGTAAAAGGCGGCTTCTGCTGGGCGCACGGCATACACGGCGGTGCGCGGGAAGGCGTGCACATTCAGCGCAGCGGTGCTGACGAGGTGGTACACCTCGAAGCGGGTATCAGGCTCGCGGCGCAGGCTCTCCAATAGATAGTCTTCAAAAATCAGCGGGCTGGCAATGTATTCGGCGCCCGATACGCGGTAGGTTTCGCGCGGGTGCGGGAAATATTCGCCAATCTCAAAACGGTGCAGCAGGCTTTCGGCCAGCACGGCGTTAGCTGCCGCGTCGGGCAGCAACGGTTGGCCGAGCAGGATGCGGCGGGTGCGTACGGGCGTAGGGTTTGTGGCAGCCATGCTGGCCATATTTTTTTCAGGTAGCCTTTCGTTTAAGCCACACTCATCCACTGCCCCATTTTCGCTTCTCAGCACCTCTCTGCCTTCGCTTTGGCGAAACTCACCCTGCCCGCTTTCAGGTAGCCCTTGTTCGGCTGCCGCCCATAAATCCAACGGCACGGTGGGCGCGGCAATATTGGGCTGGCCGGGATAGAGCGTGTGGTGCCGACGCGAGAGGCGGCGCAGGTCTTCGGTTTGCAGGCGGATGCCGCGCAGGCGGTTCATCAGCTGCCGCTGGCGGTTGCTGCTGTTGCGGTAGAGCACGCTGCCGGGAATCAGATTGCCCGTGCCGTCGTCGAAGGTTTCCAGCGCGGCAAAGCGGATGCGGTTCAGCACATATTGCACGTTTGGATTATCGATGCTGGCGGCAAAGGCGGTGGCGTATTCTTTATCCAGCCCGCGCAGCAGGCGGGGCAAGCCCAGCTCGCGCCGCCATTTGCTTTGCGGAATCAGGGCATATTCGGCATGGCGGCTGCCCGCAGAGGCTACCTGAAAATAATGCCGAAACTTGGCATTATCCGCATCTTCGTAGCACAGCATCAGCAAATCGAACGGCTCTGCGCGCTGCGCCATCAGCCGCTGCGCCATCAAGGCCTGCAGGGGCGTGAGGCAGATGATTAAATTCGCCAAATCAGCCATACGGTTTCACCTGCCGGAACAATATCGGGAAAATCAGCGCGTTGCCGGCAATCATCGCCAGCGGCACCCATTGGATGCCCACCCGCGCAGTGAGCAGCAACACCAGCAAATAGCCGCCTGCCGAGAGCAGCGAAGTGAGCGCGATGCGCTGGTTTTGCGCGTGGTAAAACAAATAATTCACCTGCAAATAATAGGGCACGGTTAAACCGAAACCCAGCAAAAACAGGCAAATATAGTAATGCACCCCCGCATACTGCGCCCCGAGCAGCCACAAAAACAGCCGCTCCGGCATCAGCCAGGCCACCACTGCCGGCAGCGGCGCGGCCAAGAGCGAGAGCAGCGCCCAGCGGCGCACCGTGGCCGCCGTGATTTTGCCGCTGCGCAAGGCTTGGTAGTAATACGGTACGGTGGCTTTGTTCAATGCCATCAGCAACACGCCCAGCACGCTGGCGGTTTGATAACCCGCCGAATACACGCCCAGAGTGGCGGCGGAATAACCCTGATAAATTACCACGCGGTCGAACTGCCCTTTCACATAATTGCCCGCATGATGAATCACCAAAGGCAGGCCGAGCGCGAAAATATAGCGCAAAGCCTGCCACACCCGCCGCCGGTTGAAGCCCAGCCGCTGCCCGGCACTGCGCCGATAAAGCAGATAAGCCGCCAGCGACACCAACGCATTGCCGGCAAACAGCGCCAAAAAGCGCCGCTCCACCGGATAATCCGCGCTCATTTCCAGCAGCCACACCGTGAGCACGGTGGTGAACAGGCTGCTGCCGAACTGAATGGCCGTATAGGCCAAGGCCTGTTTGCGGCATTGGCGCAGGCTCAGTTGCGTGGCCAACACCGTTTGCGCCGCCGCCGCACACACCACCGAGGCCAGCGCCAGCGAATGCAGCTGCCACGCCGCCAACAGGCCGATAAACGCGGCAAAAGCGGTATACAGCGCGCCGGCATACACCACGCTGTGCAGATTGCGCTGGCCGTATACATAGTAATACCGCGTCACCGCGCCATCCTGGCTCATGCCGAAGCCGATGAGCAGCAGCGAAAACGTCGCCTGATAATACGACAGCTCACCAAACCCCGCCGTGCCCAGCTTGCGCGTGAGATAAGGCAGCAGCAGGAAAGGCATGGCCTTGGCCAGCATTTCGCCGACTAGGTAGATGAGGCTGTCTTTTAGAATCTTCATGTTTCACTACGAAGCCGATATTAAACTTCCTACATATCCAAGCATAAAATATTTGGCACAAACGGTGGGGGTGCACCCTGCTCTGCTGGCACAGCCGAACGGAGCACGGTTTTTCGGGGAACAAGGGCTTGCATGCCCGAAGCGGCGCAGCCGCAAGTTGCAAGCCCGCCCGAAAAACCGTGTGCAGTGAGGGAAGTTTGGCGAAGCCAAACCTGCGCCCGCAGTCGCCTTTCTTTGCTTCCTTTCTTTGGCGAAGCAAAGAAAGGAAGTGCCACGCGCCGGCATGAGGCGCAAAGTCGAACAATGAATGAAATAATTAATGAAGGCTACCTGGAACTCTGATGAACTTGCAAATCAAATCATTGTGATATAGCCAGCACACGAAGGAGATGGCTCATTAATCTGGTAGGCTGAAGCCCACTCTACTCTCTATCATATGTTAGCCATAGATATTCAGATAGCCCTGTCGTTTTCAGGTAGCCCGTCGGGCGGGTGAAGCCGGATTCGCGCGGCTAAAACCCGTTTTTCAATTCCGCGCAGAGTTGGTTTCTTACCGTTTTGTAGATTTGCGGGAATTGCTGCGGTGCCAATTTGCGGATGGCGTAGAGCAGCTTCCTGTGAAAGGAATAATGGCCGTTGTATGCCATATGGGGAAGCTTGAGGCTGAAGGCCTGCTGCAGGACGGGTACGTTGGAGGCGTTGCCCTCCTCTTCCAGCGATGCAACGATATCTTCGTGGCTGTGGTGCCAGTCTGCCAGCAGGAGGGTTTCGTACAGCCCCAACAGTTGCCGGTCTTTGCCCAGCAGGCCTGCCAATACGAGGGCACCCTCGATACGACCAGTATCCCGGCGTTCGATACCGTCGGCAAAGTAGGCTTTGAGGAAGGATACGGAACCGCCTGTCTGCTCTTGGCAGGCAGCCTCCACGGTGTAGCGCAGCTCATATTCCGATATTTCTTCGCCGAAATAGCTGTCGATGAGGGTGTCGGTTTGCTCGAATGTCATGATGATGGATGGTTTCGGGTTTACGGTTTTCAGGTAGCCCCGCCGTGCGCGGAGGCTACCTGAAATTTTAATTTCAATCGGTTTCCGCCATTTCCAGCGCCTGTTTGATGTCCACCGCCACGATGCGGGACACGCCTTTTTCCTGCATGGTCACACCGATGAGCTGCTCGGCCATTTCCATGGTCAGGCGGTTGTGGGAAATATACAGGAACTGGGTTTGGGCGCTCATTTCTTTCACCAGGTTGCAGAAGCGGCCTGTGTTGGCGTCGTCCAGCGGGGCGTCCACTTCGTCCAGCAGGCAGAAGGGGGCGGGGTTGAGGCTGAACAGGGCGAACACGAGGCTCATGGCGGTGAGGGCTTTTTCGCCGCCGGAGAGCAGGTGGATGGTGCTGTTTTTCTTGCCGGGCGGGCGCGCCATGATGGATACGCCGGCGGTGAGCAAATCGTCGCCCACCATGTGCAGGCTGGCTTCGCCGCCGCCGAACAGGGTGGGGAAGAAGGTTTGCACTTTTTGGTTGACGGCATCGAAGGTGGCTTGGAAGCGCTGTTTGGTTTCGCCGTCGATTTGGGCGATGGCTTCTTCCAGCAGCGCGATGGCGGATTGCAGGTCGGCGCGTTGGTTTTGGTAGTAGCCGTCGCGCTCGCGGGCTTCGGCCAGTTCGTCGAGCGCGGCCAGGTTCACCGCGCCGAGGGCTTGGATGCGGCGGGAAATGCTGTCGATTTGCTGCGGCCAGTCGGTTTTCAGGTAGCCTGCCTGCTGTTCGGCTTCGAGCGCGGCGATATCGGCCTGACGTGCCAATAGGTTATCGTGGAAGCGTTTGGCGTTGAGCAAGGCTTCCTGCTGCTGCAACAGGGCGGTTTGGGCGGACTGCTGCCACTGCGGCAGCTCGGCGGCCAACGCCTGCTGGCGGGCGTATTGCTGCCTGCCCTGCTCTTGGGTTTCGGCCAGCCGGGCGGCGGCGGCCTGGATTTGTTCTTCCAGAGTGAAGGCGGCTTCGGCCAGTTCTTCCAGCTGCAGGTGCTGTTCGTCTTCGCTGTCTTCGGCGTAGGTGAGGGCGAGCTCGCTCTGGCGTTGCTGCCAATCGGCTTTTTGCTGCACCAGCGCGGCCATGCGGGCGGCGATGTTTTGCAGCTGCTGGGTTTGGCGGTGGGCTTCGATTTCGGCGGCGCTGCGGCGGCGGTCGGCTTCGAGCACGGCTTGGCGGGCTTGGCGCAGGGCTTGCTGCGCCTGTTGGCTGTGCTCGGCTTGGGCGCGGCTCTCGGCTTCCAGTTCGGGCAGGTTCTCTTCGAGGGCGGCGGTTTCTTCGGCCAGGATGTCGGCGGCACACGCCAGCTCTTCGGCTTCCTGCGCCAGCTGGGTCTGCTCTTGGGCAATGTGTTCGCGCCGCTGCTGCGCCTGTGCGGCACGGGCGGCAAGGGCGCCGGCCTGCTGCTGGGCGGCGGCCAGCTCGGCGGCGAGGCGGCGTTGTTCGGTTTGGGCTTGGCGCAGCTCGGTTTCGGCTTGGGCTTGCTGCTGCGCCAGTTTTTCGGCTTCGACTCGGGCTACCTGAAACTGCGGCTGCCATTCGGCCAGTGCCGCAACAATTTCGTCGTGGCGGGCTCGGTGGCGTATTTGCCGGTTGCCGCCGTCGGCATGGTGCAGCAGCACGCCGAGGCGGTCGATGCGGTGGCCTTGCGGGGTGAGCCATTCTTGGCCGGGCTCGAGGCGGCTGCGGTGCGCCAGCGCGTAATCCAAATCGGGGGCGCACAAGATGCCTTCGAGCCAGTGGGCTAAGGCTACCTGAAAAGGCGGCTCGGCCTGGATTTGGTGAATCAGCGCCTGAGCCGGGCTGGCGGCGCGGTGGGCGTGGGCTTCGCGGTCGAACCAGGCGGCGGGGGATTCGGGCAGCGGCGACGGCGGCTGGAAATCAGCGGGCAGCGCGCGGGCGTTGAGCCGCTCGCCGAGCACGGCGGCCAGCGCGCCCTGCCATTCTTCGGGCACGCGGATGTGCTGCCACAGGGCGGGGGCATCGGCTTGCTCGCTGCCCTGCCAGAAGTTGTGGCAGGCGGTGTCGGCCAGCAAGGCGGCGAGGGTTTTCTGCTCGGCTTCGGCGGCGAGAATACGGCGTTCGTGTTCCTGCTCGCGTTCGCGGGCGGCGGCGAGGGCGGTTTTCAGGTAGCCTGTTTGCTCTTCGAGCCGTTGCAGTTGCTTCTCGCCCTGTTGGTATTGGGCGGCGAGGGTGTCGGCCCGGGCTTGGGCGGCGGCGGTGTCCTGCCCGGCATCGCTTTGCAGGGCGGCGGCTTCCTGCTGCAAACGGGCTTGGCGCTCTTGCAGCCGGCTGATGCTTTGGCGGCTGTGTTGCAGTTGCTGCTGTTTCAGGGCGAGCTCGCGGCGGAGGCGGGCGGCTTCGTCGTGTTGGCTTTGCTGCTGTTCGGCGGCCTGCTGCTGGGCGGCTTCGAGCTCGGGCAGTTGCTCTTCGAGGGCGGCGGCTTCGGCGGTGAACAGTTCGAGCTGCATCTGCTGCTGTTCGGCGGCTTGTTCGGCGGCGGCGTGCTGCTGTTGCAACTCGGCGTGTTCGCCGTCGATTTTCTGAATGGCGGCTTGGGCGGCAGCCTGTTCGCGTTCGAGGCGCTGGCGTTGGCTCTGCCGAGAGCGGATTTGCTCTTCGAGGCGGGCGGTTTGCTCGCGCAGCAGGGCGTGCTGCTGGTTGAGCCGGTATTGCTCGGCCTGCTGTTGCTGCTCGGTTTGGCGCAACACTTGCACGGCATCGTTCATGGCTTGGTTTTGCCGGGCGAGTTCGTCTTGCCGCTCGCGGGCGCGTTCGTGTTCGGCGGCGGCGCGGTCGGCGGCGGCGAGGGTGTGCCGCCATTGGGCGAAGTCGTGGCGGTTTTGCGCTTGGTTGAGCTCGGCGGTGAGGCTGCGGTAGCGTTCGGCGGCGGCGGCCTGGCGTTGGAGTTTTTCCACTTGGCGGCCGAGTTCGGTCTGCAAATCGCCGAGGCGTTGGAGGTGTTCGCGGGTGTCGCGCAGGCGGTTTTCGGTTTCGCGGCGGCGTTCTTTGTATTTGGATACGCCGGCGGCTTCTTCGATGTGGGCGCGCAATTCTTCGGGGCGGGCTTCGATGATGCGGGCAATCATGCCCTGCTCAATCACGGCGTAGCCGCGCGCGCCGACGCCGGTGCCGAGGAAAAGGTCGGTGATGTCGCGGCGGCGCACTTGCTGGCCGTTGATGTAGTAGCTGGATTCGCCTTGGCGGGTGAGCTGGCGGCGGATGCTGATTTCGCCGTATTGCCCCCATGCGCCCTGCAGGCTGCCGTCGGCATTGCTGAACACGAGCTCCACGGAGGCGCGGGAGGCGGGGCGGCGGGTGGCGGCGCCGTTGAAAATCACGTCTTGCATGCTCTCGCCGCGCAGCTGTTTGGCCGAGGCTTCGCCCAGCACCCAGCGCACGGCGTCGATAACGTTGGATTTGCCGCAGCCGTTGGGCCCGATTACGGCCACCAGCTGGCCGGGCACGTGGATGGTGGTGGGGTCGGTGAAAGATTTGAAGCCGGCAAGTTTGATGTGGGTGAGGCGCATGAAAAACAATGAAAAAGCGGAATGCCGTATTTTAAAAGAAAGGCAGCGGGGCAGGCTACCTGAAAAAGGCTACCTGAAACAGGAATAAGGTTTCAGGTAGCCTTTTGCCGTGCCTTTTTGCGCCGTCTGGCACGCTGATACCAAGCAATACTGAGCCCAAGCCAGCCTGTTCCGGCCACGGTGGCGGCGCGTGTCCACAAGCGGGCATACAGCCGCCAGTTTTCGGTTTCTTCCTGCGGGCTGAAGGCGGCGCGGTAGAGCCGTTCGCTGCCGTCTTTGGTGTAGGCGATCTCGGTAATCACATGGTAGTTCAGCCAATGGGCTTGGGTGATATTTCGCACGGGCAGCTTTTCTTCATCCTGCCAAATGTTTTCATCATATCGGCACAACGGGTCGGCCAGGTTGCGGCAATCCAAATTAAGCTGTTGCCCTTCGGCGGTGCGGATGCGGCCGACTACGTGGGGTTTGTCGTCATCGTCATACCATTGGCGACGCCGCAGCTCAGCGCTGGCATGGTGCGTATAGGCCACGGGTACACTCAAATGCCGCTGCCGCTTGTGCCACTCGGCCGAAGTGACCAATGCGCCCATACCCAACCCGGCAGCCAGCAGCATACCGATCAGCCAAAGCCCGGGCAGGCTGAACCAAGCTTTCGCCAGATCGCGGTTCAGCCGTTCCTTTTCCTGATGCATCCGCCGCATAGTGTAGAAAAAATTACCCATTCCCCCTCCTGTATTTCAGCAGCCAGTTGTATAGCGAAACCGGCAAGACAAGCCACGCATAGGCGCGAGGCTACCTGAAAGCCGCCGGTTGCCCAACCGCAAACCGCCCGCCAAACGATAGATTTGTTTTTGCCAAACGATAGCATTTTGTAATACAATGCAAACCTGAGTAATCACTCATTTTCTAAGCAAATCAATGGATAAGCAAAAGAAAACCGTTACGGTGATGGTACTGGACGAGCACCGCACCGAAACCTTCGTTATCGCTGAATCTCGGCTGCGCGCCATCAAACCCACCATCATCGGACTTTCCCTGGCCACGGTGGTGCTGTTGGCTGCGCTGTTGGCTTTGGGTTGGCACTACTACCAGAGCTACAGCCAATTTGCGCAACAGCAACAGCAAACTCAAGCGCTCAATCAGCAAATCGAAGACTTGAAAGAAGCCCGCTCCGCCGAAGTTACTGCCAAGCTAAACCAGCTCGCCCAATCCGAAAAAGCCGTGGCCGATCTGCAAAACTACTTGCGTCAGCGCGGCGCAAACGTGCCCGTTCCTAAACCAGCTGCCTCATCCGAGCCTGGCAAATCCATCAGCCAAGCCGGCGGCCCGCGCAGCATCCTGCCCCCCGCCGACACGCCCGAATTCAGCCAAACCATTGAAAACCTGCTCAAAGCCGCCCGTACCGTACCGCTCGGCCGCCCGGCCCAAGGCGGGCTCTCCTCCGGCTTCGGCCCTAGGCACAACCCGTTTAGCGGCAAAGGCAGCGAGTTCCACCACGGCTTGGATTTTCGCGGCAACGTAGGCGACCCCGTGTACGTTACCGCCAACGGCACCGTGGAATTTGCCGGCACCATGAACGGCTACGGCCAAGTGGTGAAAGTGCGCCACGGCTACGGCTACAGCACCGTATACGGCCATTTGTCGCACATCGACGTGCAGCCCGGCCAAACGGTTAAAGCGGGCGACCTCGTCGGCAAAATCGGCTCAACCGGCCGCTCCACCGGCCCGCACCTGCACTACGAAGTGCGCCTCAACAACGAGCCGCACGACCCCGCCACCTTCCTCAGCCTCGCCAAATAAAGCGCGGCATCCTTCCCATCAAGCTTCCGGAGAAATATCATGTTTAAAGACAAAAAAGACCGTTCCCAGCCCGCCGCCGCCCCCAGCGCCATCGACACCATCATCGGCGCACAATGCCGGATTCAGGGCGACATCCTCAGCCAGCAATCGGTGAAAATCGACGGCCAAATCCAAGGCAATGTACAAGCCGGCGGTACCGTCATCATCGGCGACAAAGGTGCGGTGAACGGCGACATCCGCGGCAGCGATCTGATCGTATTCGGCAAAACCGAAGGCTTGATCGAAGTGAAAAAACTCCACCTCAAACCCAACGCCCGCGTAACCGGCAATATCCGCACCCAATCCCTACAAGTGGAAGACGGCGCCGTTTACACCGGCGATATCCGCATGGACCGCAACGCCGGTAACACCACCCTCCCCCCGGCAGGCAACACTCCGGAAAAAGCCATTGCCGCACCGGCAGACAAACCAGTAAACAAATAATCCGCCAAACCGGAAAGGCTACCTGAAAATTCCCTCCGCAGAACCCGCAAAGCCCGGGGCGGCCTTACCGCCCTGTTCAACTGCAAACCCAAGCCGTCACCCGCCCCGGCCTCAGCCATAGGCCGGGTTTTCAAATCCGGCACCCCAAGGCCGTCTAAAAAAACTACAGGCTGCTTTCCAAAGCCCCAAAACGGCTTGGAAAGCAGCCTGTATATTTAAAGAGCGCACAGATAAAAGCAGCCGCTTGCCATGTATTCCTGTGCAACAAATAAGCCGGGTTGATCAGCCCAACGTTTTTCAGCCACCCCCTCTCCCTTCCAGGCTACCTGAAAACAGGCCGGCTCGGCATGGGGCGTACTTCAAGCATAAATTCTGTTACACTCTTTTTCAGGTAGCCTCAATCAAATGCTACCAACCGCCTATCCACCGATACCAAGGAGTCATGATGATTACCGTAGTTGCCCAATTCGAAGTCAAACCGGCCGAACTGGATCAGTTCCTGCAACATTGCGATGAGCTGATTGCCGAAACCCGTAAGGAAAACGGCTGCCTGTCTTACCACCTATATCAAAACACCCAGCAGCCCAACCAAGTCAGCTTTATCGAGCTGTGGCAAAACCAGGCTGTGTTGGACACGCATTCCGCCTCCGCACACTTCACCCGTATCGTGCCCGTTTTGGTGGAAGCTTGCGAAAAAGCGCCGGTTATCCAGTTATATACTCAGATTAAATAAGCCCCAATCGGCAAAAAAGGCTACCTGAAATTTCAGGTAGCCTTTGTTTTCCCGGCCGGCACACATCAGCCTTTCGGGGCGGGCGGTTCGATTTGCTCTTTCCAGCCGCACTCTTTCTGTGGGCAGACTTTTTCCACGCCCCAGCGTTTGGTGGTTTTGATGGTGAGCACCGGCCAGTGGCATTTCGGGCATTCCTCGGCCACGGGTGGGTTCCAGGTGGCGTAGTCGCAATCGGGGTAGGTGTTGCAGCTGTAGAACAGCTTGCCGTAGCGCGATTTGCGCTCGATCAGGCTGCCTTTGCCGCATTTGGGGCAGGCCACGCCGGTGTCTTTGGGTTTTTCCAAGGGCTCAATGTGTTTGCACTTGGGATAGTTGGCACAGCCGATGAATTTGCCGAAACGGCCTTTTTTATACACGAGCTGGCCGCCGCATTTGGGGCATTCGCGCCCTTCTACGATGGTGGGTTCTTCGGCGGCCTTGGCGGCTTCTTCGGCGGTTTCGTTGAGGTTGCGGGTGTAGTCGCAATCGGGGTAGCCGGAGCAGGCGATGAAGCGGCCGCGTTTGCCGAATTTGATTTGCAGCTTGTGCTGGCCGCATTTGGGGCAGGTTTCGTCCAATTCCTGCGTGGTGAATTTGGCGCGCTCGATGCCTTCTTTTTCTTCAATCTGCTTGTGGAAACCTTTCCAGAATTTGTCCATCACCGGCACCCACGCGCGTTTGCCGTTGGCGATTTCGTCCAGCTGGTCTTCCAGTTTCGCGGTGAAATCGTAATCCACATATTGCTCGAAATGCTCGGTGAGGAATTTATTGACGATGTCGCCCGTGTCGGTGGGCTGGAAGCGGCGCTGTTCCACAATCACATATTCGCGGTCTTTCAGCGTTTTGATGATGCTGGCATAAGTGGACGGGCGGCCGATGCCGAACTCTTCCAGCGCCTTCACCAAAGTCGCTTCGTTGAAGCGCGGCGGCGGCTGGGTGAAATGTTGTTCGCCATAAAGTTTGTCCACGGGCAGCACGTCGCCTGCCGTCATTTCGGGCAGTTTTTTTGCGTCTTCGCTTTCGTCGTCTTCGTCCTGGCCTTCTTGGTAAACGCTCAAAAAGCCGGCAAACACCAGCACTTGCCCCGAAGCGCGGAACACGCCTTCGCCCATGTGGATGTCCACCGTGGTAGCGTCAAATTTCGCGTCCACCATCTGGCAGGCCATGGTGCGCTGCCAAATCATTTGATAGAGCTTGAACTGGTCGGGCGACAGAAACGGCTTCACGCTTTCGGGCGAGCGGTACACGGACGTGGGGCGGATGGCTTCGTGCGCTTCCTGTGCATTTTTGGATTTGGTTTTGTACACGCGCGGGCTGTTCGGCAGGAAATCCGCGCCGATTTTTTTGTCGATGTAATGGCGGATTTCGGTGAGCGCGTCTTCGGACAGGGTAACGCTGTCGGTACGCATATAGGTAATCAGGCCGACGGCGCCCTGACCCACGTCGATGCCTTCAAAAAGCTGCTGCGCGGTGCGCATGGTGCGGTCGGTGGTGAAGCCCAGTTTGCGCACGGCATCCTGCTGCATGGTGGACGTGGTGTAGGGCGCGGCGGGTTTGCGCGTGGCCTTCTTTTTCGCCACATCGGCCACGCGTGCTTCTTTGCCTTGCAGCGCGGCTAAAATGGCGGCTTGGCTGGCTTCGTCCGGCAGCGAGAACTGCTCCAGTTTGTTGCCCTGCCATTGGGTGAGCTTGGCAGAAAACTTGGTGCGGCCTTTGTGGCTGTCCAAATGCACGGACCAGTATTCCTGCGTTTCGAAGGCGCGGATTTCGTTTTCGCGTTCGCAAATCAGCCGCAGGGCGGGACTTTGCACGCGCCCCGCGCTCAAACCGCGCCGGATTTTCTTCCATAAGAGCGGCGACAAATTAAAGCCGACCAGATAGTCCAACGCACGGCGCGCCTGTTGCGCGTCCACCAAATGGATGTCCAGGCCGCGCGGCGATTTCAAAGCAGCCTGCACCCCTTTGGGCGTGACTTCATGGAACACCACGCGCTGTATTTTCTTTTCCACATCCTTCATGCCGCGCTTGGATTTCAAGATTTCGGCAATGTGCCACGAAATCGCTTCGCCTTCCCTATCCGGGTCGGTGGCCAAGTAAATATGTTCGGCTTCTTTGGCGGCTTTCACGATTTCGTCCACATGCTTCACGGATTTGGCGGGAATTTCGTATTTCATGGCGAAGTTGTCGTCCGGATTGACCGCGCCGTTTTTCTTGATGAGGTCGCGCACATGGCCGAACGAGGCAAGCACTTCGAAATCGCCGCCCAGGTATTTTTTGATGGATTTGATTTTGTTGGGGGATTCGACAATGAGTAGGTTTTTGGACATAGTCTTCTTTTTTTTCGTTAAATAGGGTTGTTAAAGCAGCCTGCATTTCACAATTCAAAGTGCAGGCTGCCTGAAATCTCTTTTTTTATTATTCTTATAATAGGGTGTTTTTGGCAAGGGGCAGGGCGGTTTTTGCGGCAAAAAAGCAGCCTGCACCCCTCAAAGGCCGGTTTTATAGTGAATTAAAATCGCAATGATATGGCGTTGGCTCGCCGCCTTGTCTCATTTTTATTTTAATCCGCTATATCGCGCCAATGATTAACCATTGGCATAAAGCCCAGCAGCATAGCGCAATAGCCTTGCATGAAATTGCCCAGCGTCTGCATAGTCGGGTTATTGCGCCACTCTAAAATTATCTGCCAATCCAGCAAGTGGGCTGTTAAATACAGTATGAAAACGCCGCTGGGAATGAGCAGGCCGGATGCGAAGATACCTTTAATCCAGCATTGGTTATCCGTAGAAATGCTGGCCAACGATACGATAATCCCCGCCAAAATGCCTGCCGCCACCGCCGCAAAACCCTGCATATACACGGCAACCGCTGCTACAGTGGGTGTCATCATCAGCAGAAATTGACCCAAAATCAACAGAATACCTGATTTTCCGCTATATTTTCGGTAGGCGGTGAGCAAAATCAGGCCAGCGGTGCAAAATAGGAACAGGGCAATCATAGCAGCCTGCACCTTCGTTCAGCGGGCAATCTGTATGCTCAATATTTTTGCGCCGGGCGATGCTTTGGACGTGTTCAGCGGCAGTTCCATATCGGCTTCCTGCGTGCCGAAGTCGCCGCCTTCCACGCGCAGGCCGATTCGTGCAGGCTGCTTGGCAAATTGGGCGAATTGGCGCATTTCGATTTCGCTCATGGTGATGTTGCGCAGCCGCCCCCATTTTTGCGCGACCTGTGTCAGGCGCATGGCGGGGCGCACGCCGTCTTGGGTTTGGCAGGCGGCAGAAAAGGTTTCCAGAGAATCGATTCTGCCGCGTCGCCCTTCTTCCACATGTGCGTACACCACCGCGTTCGGCGCAACGGGCAGCCGCCACATTTCCACGCCTTCCTCGTCGGATTCGCTGCGGACTTTCATGTGCGGAAAGGCGCGTTTGACTTGGGCCAATGTCTGCCCCAGCTTTACGCCGCCGATGCCTTCGGGCGTAATCGTGCAGGCTGCATTGGCGGTGTGAAAGGGCAGCGCGGTCAGGAACAACGCGGTGAAAAGGTGTTTTTTCATATTCAACTCCATATAAATAAATTCCAATAAACAATCGTCCCGCCTGTATGCGCGGCAATGCGCACGCGCCTGATGCGGACGGTGTCAAAAGCAGCCTGCACTTTGTCGGGCGGCAAAATGCAGGCTGCCTGCGGCATGTGTCAGTGCATGGTTCCCTTGCCGTGCAGCACGCTCATCAAATCGTCGCCAATCAGCGTGGGCAGCTCGGTGCGCTGCGCCCACAAAACCAGCAATGCCAGCACTTTGGCGTTTTCCAGCGTCATCTGTTCGTAGGGCAGGTGGATGAGCGCGTGGATGATGTATTCGCGCTGCTGGGCGTTGATGGCGCGGCTGTTTTCCAGAAAATGCAGCAGGCCGCGGATTTCCGCCGAAAGCAGCTCGATTTCTTCGGGATGGTAAATCCGCAGCACGGGCGTATCGGCGTGCAGGCTGCTTTTGGCTTCGGGCAGCTCTTCCAAAAGGTGCACGCAGGTCAGCGTTTGGCTGATACTTTCGTATTCAAAGCCTGCTTCCTCCAGCATTTCGCCCAAATCGTCGGATTGGGGGAATTCTTGGAAATCGGCAAAATGTTCCAGTAAAAAGGCGACTACTTCTCTCATGTTCGTATTCTCGAAACAAAATCCCACATATTTTAACATTGTCTTTGCAGACTGGGCTATAATCCGCGCCGTTTGAACAGAGATGAAGGAAGCAGAAGCATGTTGCAGCAGATGAAAACGGCCATTGCGGGCGCGCAGATTTTGTTTGTCGCGTTCGGCGCAATGGTTTTGGTACCGATTTTGACCGGGCTGAATCCGGCGCTGGCATTGTTGGGCGCGGGCATCGGCACGCTGGTGTTCCAGTTGCTGACCAAGCGCAAAGTGCCCATTTTTTTGGGTTCGTCTTTCGCCTTTATCGCACCGATTATCGCCGCCAAGCAAAACTGGGGCGTGGGCGCGACAATGTTCGGTTTGTTCGCCGCCGGTTTTATGTATTTCGTCTTTGCCGCCATTATCCGTTGGCGCGGTTTGGAAGCGGTACACAAACTGCTGCCGCCCGTGGTTATCGGCCCTGTGATTATGGTGATTGGTTTGTCGGTGGCGGGTGCGGCCGGCAGCATGGCGGTGGGTAAAGGCGGCGATGTGCAGGTGGTGCCTTATGGCACGGCGGTGGCATTGGCGGCATTCACGTTCACGGTCACCGTGCTGGTTACCGTGTTCGGCAGCAAAATGATGAAACTCATCCCGATTTTGATTGGCGTGGGCGCGGGTTACGTTGCGGCGGCGCTGGCCGGCGTGGTGAATTTTGAGCAGGTGGCGGCGGCGCCTTGGTTTGCCGTGCCTGAATTTACCAAGCCGGAAGTGAACTGGAGTGCGGCATTTTTCATGCTGCCCGTGGCCATTGCTCCGGCCATCGAGCATATTGGCGGTATTCTGGCGATTGGCGCGGTGACGGGTAAGGATTACGCGGCCGATCCGGGTTTGGACAAAACGCTGGCGGGCGACGGTTTGGGCGTGTGCGTGGCGGGCTTGATTGGCGGTCCGCCGGTAACGACATACGGCGAAGTGACCGGTGCGGTGATGATTACCAAAAACAGCAACCCCGTGATTATGACGTGGGCGGCGGTGTTTGCCATCTGCATGGCGTTTTTCGGCAAATTCAATGCGTTTTTGGCGTCGATTCCGCTGCCGGTGATGGGCGGCGTGATGCTGCTGCTGTTCGGCACGATTGCCTCTTTGGGCTTGAAAACGCTGATTGATGCGAAAGTGGATTTGATGCGCCCGAAAAACCTGGTGATTGCCAGCACGACGCTGACGGTGGGGCTGGGCGGCTTTTTCGTGCAAATCGGTGATATGGCGTTTGCAGGCGTGGGTTTGTCGGCATTGCTGGCGATTTTGCTGAATGCGGTGCTGCCCGACCGCGCCGAATAAATCCGCCCGGTTCAAAAGCAGCCTGCACATGCTTCGGCAGGCGGAATCTGCCAAAGTGCAGGCTGCTTTTTCACGTTTTTACAGACATTCACGAATAATCGTGGCATACTATATCTGACCCCTCAACCCGATAAACAGGAGTTTATTATGATGAAAGCTAAATTGTTGAAATTAGGCATGGTGGTGACTTTGGCAGCCTCTTTGGGCGCATGTGCCAACATGACGACAGCACAACGCAACACCGCTATGGGCGCTGCCGCAGGTGCGGTGGCCGGCAACTTGCTGGGCAACAGCACCGCGGCTACTTTGGGTGGCGCGGCATTGGGCGGCGTAATCGGCAGCCAAGTGAAATAATTGTTGCCGGTTTGGCAACTTAAAAAGCAGCCTGCATCTCGTTCTTCGGGGTGCAGGCTGCTTTTTTGTGTTGGTTTGGCGCATCAATAGGTTTTTTCGCGCAGCCATTTGCTGGCCAGATATTTCACGCCGGACACGACGGGCACGCCGGCATGCAGGGTCAGCGGGTTGCCTTCGCCGTTGGGCAGCGTGTTGGCAAAAAACAGCGCCATGCCTTTTTTCGGGCGGATTTCAAAATTGAGTGCGGGGAAACGGGTGGCGCCGCCGGCATCCACATCGCACAAATACATCAGGAACGTGCCGACACGCTGTCCTCCGGTTTGCATATTTTTCCTGCCGCCTTCGCTTTGCGTGTCGAAATAATCGAAATGCGCTTTGTATTCGCCGCCGGGGCGGTAGCGCAGCACCTGCATGCCTTCGCCGTTTTCGGCCGGCCAATGGATGGTGGCGGCAATGCGTGCTTCGAGTTTTGCCACCAGCGGATGTTCGGCACGGGCAAAAGCGGCGTTCATGCTGGTGCGGTCTTGGTGTTTCACAAATTCGCCGGTGGCGGGGTCAACCACGGTGGCGTCTTCCACTTTGCCTTCGGCAAGGGCAATCAGTTGCGCGCATTCTTCGGCGGTGATGAAGTTGTCCAGCACAACCACTTCGGGGCTGTCGCAGGCAAACACGATTTGCGGCGACGCATCGGGCAGGGTGAGGCGGTTGTGCGACACATCGACAAACGGGCGGGGCTGGGCAGCCTGCGGCACCAGTTTGAAATCGTCCGCCAATGCTTGGCAGGCATCGCTCATGCCGTTTTCCGCCAATACTTTGGCCAGGCTTTCGGGCGGTACTTGGCGCACCAGGTTTTCCAGCAGCCATTGCTGCCATTCGGGCGGCAGGTGTTGCAGGGCGGTGAGGTTGGGTGTGGGTTGGGTCATGGCGTGTTCCGTAAATATAGTGGATTAAAATTGCAATGATACGGCGTTGGCTCGCCTTGACGTACTA
>ERZ773008.283-NODE-283-length-35975-cov-4.141787_pt1 | contig 35975 bp, 26 predicted proteins | sample MGYA00580664_ERZ773008 | MGnify/ENA primary metagenome ERZ773008 (study PRJEB29015, sample SAMEA2738016) | human oral metagenome | biome: human oral; feature: human-associated habitat; material: dental | place: China | collected 2048 ...
CCTTCCTGCGCGGACTGCGCTACGTGGTGCTCGACGAAGCGCACAGCTACCGCGGCGTTTTCGGCGCGCACATCGCCAACCTGCTGCGCCGCCTACGCCGCGTCTGCGCGCTCTACCGCACCGTGCCCGTGTTCTACGGCGCCTCCGCAACCAGTTCCAACCCGGTCGAGTCTTTCTCCAAGCTCATTGGCGTGCCGCAGCAGGCGGTCACCGCCATTACCGAGTCCACCTCCGCGCGCGGTGAAACCACCGTCGCGCTCTGGGAGCCCGAATTCATGCCGCCCAAGGCGCACGATCAGCTCGCCAAGGGCGCCCGCAGCACCCAGCAGCAGGCGGTCCAGTCGAAGGCTGAGCAGGAGGCGCCGCGCCGTGTCTCCCCCGTGGAGCAGGGTGCGCAAATGCTCACCGACCTGGTGCTTTCCCGCACCCGCTCGCTGGTTTTCGCCGGTTCGCGCCGCAGCGTAGAAATCCTCTCGCAGAAGACCCAACGCTACCTCGACGAGGTGGAGGCGGGCCTCGCCCACCGCGTCGCCGCATACCGCGCCGGGTACACCCCCGAAGAGCGCCGCGAACTCGAACGCAAACTCCGCAACGGCGAACTGCTCGGCCTGGCGAGCACCTCCGCGCTGGAGTTAGGCATCGACATCTCCGGACTGGACGCCGTACTCGTGGCGGGGTGGCCGGGTACCCGCGCCTCCTTCATGCAGCGCGTGGGCCGCGCGGGTCGAAGCGGTCAGGACGCGCTCGCCGTGCTCATTGCCGACGACAACCCGCTCGACACCTACCTAGTGCACCATCCGGAGGCGATTTTCGGGCAGGAAGTTGAGGCGACCGTTTTCGACCCGACAAACCCGTACGTACTCTCACCGCAGCTGTGCGCCGCCGCGCAGGAGGCACCCATCCGCGCCGAAGAACTGAGCCTCTTCGGACCGTACACCGCCGCCCTGCTGGATCGGCTGGTGCAACAGGGATACCTGCGTCGCCGCCCGGACGGCTGGTACTGGACGCACGCCGAATCAGCCGCCGACCTGGTCGATATCCGCGGCACCGGTGGCGGACCCTACCAGCTCATCGACGCCGAAGACGGCACCCTGGTTGGCACCATGGACGCCGCGCACGCCATGAGCCAGGGGCACCCCGGCGCGATTTATATTCACCAGAACGCGCAGTACGTGGTCGAGTCCCTCAGCGAGGGCGAGCGCGTGATCCTACTCAGCCGCGTCTACCCGGACTACTACACGCGCGCCATTGAGAGCACCGAGGTGCGTATTCTGGCGGAGCGTGCGCGGGTTAGTTACGGTGCGCAAAATGTTGGGGAAGCGGTTCCCGGCGAGACTGCTCCCGATGAACCCGTTCCCGGCGAACCGCAGCTCGCCCCGCTCACCATGCACCGCGGGCAGGTTCAGGTCACCGACCAGGTCACCGGCTACCGGCGCTTCTCCGTCTACGGCGGCGAATACCTGGGCGAAGAGGCGCAACCCATGCCGCCGGAAGTGCTCATGACCGAGGCGGTCTGGTTCACCTTCGAACCCAGCTACCTGTTCGGCGCGGGCGTGACCGAAGAGGACAGCCCCGGCACCCTGCACGCCGCCGAGCACGCCGCCATCGGGCTACTGCCGCTCATCGCCACCAGCGACCGCTGGGACTTGGGCGGACTCTCCACGCTGCTTCACGTGGACACCGGCAGGCCCACCATTTTCGTCTACGACGCCGCACCCGGCGGCGCTGGCATTAGCGAACGCGGCTTCAACGCGGTTGCGCAGTGGCTGAGCGCCACCCTCGAAGCCATCGAAAGCTGCGGATGCGACAACGGTTGCCCCTCCTGCGTACACTCGCCCAAGTGCGGCAACCGCAACGAGCCGCTCAGCAAGCACGGCGCGCGGGCGCTACTGCAGGCGATGCTGCGGAGCATGGCGGAGGCGTAGGTTGCTTGCAGGAGGCGTGGTGCATGCTGGGATGACGACTCCCGATGAGCGTAAATAGCCTAGTCGGTGGGGCTTTCTGGCTCGGGCGGATTCTCTGATTCTGCGGGGTTTTCTGGCTCAGCTGGATTCTCTGGCTCGGGAGGTTCCGACGCTGAGTCCCGCTCAGCTTCCAGTTCTTCCTCCAGCTCGGCAACCTCATCGGGGCTCAGCTCCTCCGCGTTCCCCGCCGCGTGTTCTTCTTCGGCATACTCTTCTTCGGGGTGTTCAGCTCCGGCGCGGACACGCACCCTCGCCGGGCCCAGCGCACCCATGGGCCCTGCAACCGGGACGGCGACCGTCACCTCCACCGTTTCGGGGCGATCCGGAAAAGTACATGATTCCAGGTGCGCGCCGTGGCGTTCGGCAAGATCCGCCGCCACCGCACACGGGTCCCCCTCAGTGAGCCCGCGGTAGGCGTCCGCCGCCGCGAGCGCACTCAAATCGGCGGCTGCGGAAGCCCTGCGGTTCGCGGACACTACCCCAATAAGCCCGGCAATCACCACGGTCATCACCAGTAGCGCGGCAATGATGGTGAGGGCGAGGACGGTGCCGCTACCCTCTTCGGGTTGTTCTTCCGCGGGCCAGGCAAGGACCGAGTTTTTATTCACCATCATTGCCGGGGCTTTCTTCACTGCCGGTGCCCCCTTCAATGCGGGCGTGGGCGTCCGCCCGCAGCACCCAGCCGGTTGCCGAGCCGATCACGCCGGGGGCGGGGCGGCTCACCCGTACGTGCACCTGCCGGGCACGCCCCGCCTCTGCCGCGGCTACATCATCAGGAGAAACGGAAATCTGCACGCTCTGCGCCGGGTCGATGCGGCTGACGGCGGAGCGAATCTGCGCCTCGGAGTCTCCGCGGGCGGCGGCTCGTGCAGCTGTTCGCGCGGACTCCTCCACCTTCAGCTGCGCAACCCCCGTGGAGGCGGCGCCCAGGCAGAGGGCGAGCACCACCGTCACGGCGGGTAGGGCGACCGCAAATTCGGCGGTAATCACACCCTCTTCCGCGGGGTTCTTGTGCGGGGTCGAGGGTGCAGGTCCCACCCCGGCTTTTCCTGCAGGGAGAGCGCGTGCCCAAGCACCCAAATTCACATGAGCGTTCATTCTTTATTCCTCCTTTCTAGATTGATTTTCCGCAGAATCTAGCATCTAAACTAAAACCCTGCGGCAGGCCTCCCAAGATCTCTAGACCAAGGCTTCTAGAGTAGCCCCGTATTGCCCGCAATAGACAGGGCGTTACGCACAATATCCAGGAGCATGGAACGCACCTCATCTGACTTGAGAATCAGCACCAGCAGACCCGCGAAACCGACCGCCGCAAGCATCACAATGCCGTACTCCGCTGTGGAGGCACCCTCCTCCGGATCGCCCGCCGGAGCGTACTCTTCGAGCACCTTCTCGTCACTCTCAGCGGGCACATATTCGGCGCAGCCGGGCGCGTGTTCACCCAGGCTACGGCAGGTGGTGCCGCATTCGTCCAGGGTGCAACCCTCGGCGAGCGCGTGGGCAATGGTCAACGCCTGCTCGGGGCTCAGACGATCCGTGTTCATGTCAATCTCCATTTCGGCGGGGTCAATCCTGGGGCCGGTGTGCTTCTGCTCAGCACCGACGGAACGTTCAGCATCGCTGAAAAACTCGGTATCAGTGAAGAGCCCGGTATCAGTGAAAAGCTCGGGGCATTCTTCGCGCAGCTGCTTCATGGTGGTGGCGATGGCAACGGACAGCGGCACGGGGCCCAGAATGGTCTGCGTTTCTGCACCGGGTGCGGCGGGCTGAATTTCGCGCGGAGCACCGACCGGGGCGTTTACCGGAGCGCCGGCAGTGTGCAGGTCGTGGCGGATTGCTTCGCAGAGGGTGTTCGTCATTGGTTTTCCTTTCGTTGTGCCCCGTTCGTTCGGGGTGGGGTGGGTGCTCATCCGCGTTCACGGCAGATGGGCGAGGGTCTAAAATTTTCGGCATTTCAGCTGGTCAACAGCACTTATGGGCACGATTCTTTAGCCGGTCAGCGTGGGCAGTAGTGAAATGAGGATGGGCACAATGCCCAGGCAGATAAAGGCGGGTAGCGAGCACAGCCCGAGGGGCACCACGAGCGCTACGGAGAGCTTTCCGGCGGCGCGTTCTGCCGCGCGGCGTTCGCTGAGGCGGTGCGCATCGGCAAGGGAGAGCAGCAGCGCGGTGCTAGGTGCGCCGCCCGTGTAGGCGGGGGCGAGTGCATCCCGCAGCTCGCTGAAGGTTCCCGCCGCGGGGCCCGACCAAGCGCTCCCCCAGCCACTGCCCATCTGCAGGCGCTGGCAGACCGCATGCAGGGGGCGACTATTGAGCGCATCGGCGAGGGTGCCCAGGGCGGCGAGCGGTGCAAGCCCGGCTCTCAACTGCGCGGCGAGTAGTTCCAGCACGAGAGCGGTATCAACGGGCACGGCTCCTGCTGGCGAGGCAGACTTTTTCGCCTCAGATTCAGCCTTCGTGGCCCGAGTGCTCTCCATCTCCGCCCGATGCACGAGCGCGGCGGTCCAGCGGCGCCCGGCGAAGGCGAGACCCAGCCCGAGCATGCCGGTGAGCGCCCCGAGAATGGAGCCGGTCAGCACGCCCACGGGGTCACTTCCCATGAGCACACCCAGCCCCAGGCCGAGCAACGGAAGCCAGGAAAGGATCCTACCGGTGGCGCGCGGCGCGGCGAGCGCGCTCTGCCTGCCCAGGAGCGCGTCGATACGCTCTTCGGCGTGTTCTGCGGCGCGTTCCAGGCTCGTGGCAAGCGGCGCACCGGCACTCTCACTCATGCGCAGGCTCAACTGCAGGTCGTGCAGACGCTCGCGGCTGTGCGGGCGCATCCGGGCACTGTTTTCAAGTAGCTGCGCGCAGGCGAGATGTGCGGGGACACCCCAGGAGGTAAGCGTGGCGAGCGCCTGCGTGAAGCGGCGAATATCCTCGGCGCACCGCTTCTGCCCGTAGTCTTCGGAAAAAGGCGAAATGCCTCGTGCCCGTCGAGCCTGGGCGTTTTTCCGGGCGTTTTTCTTCGCGTGCGTTTTCTCCGCATCCGGCACCGGCTCGTTCTGCCCGAACTGCGCAGACTGCCCGAATTCCCCAAAGCCCGGGTTGGCGTGCACCGCCTCCTGCAGGGGAATGCCGGCGCGCAGGTTCAGGGCGAGGGTGCGTAGCATGAGCGGCCACATGCGCATTTCCTCGGCGCTGGCGGGCCCAGCTAGGCGCTCAGCCCAGCGTTCGCGAAGGCTTCCGTTACTCTTCTCGTTTTGCTTCATTGCTTCCTCCTTTCACGTTTTCTGTTTCCCCTTTACGGGGGCTAGTACCCCAATTCGGAGCCCGTAGAAATGCGCCTGACCTGCAAATACTCTTCGCTCCCCTCCACTGCGGGATGCAGGCTGTAGATACCCTCGATGCGGCGGCGACCGTCCCGGTGTTCCAGGTGGATAATGCGTTCAAAAGCCGTCGCCGTATGTAGAGCGACCGTTCTACTATCCAGTCCGGCAAGCGCACCCAGGGCACACAGGCGCAGGGGCACCGCCTGCGCACTATTGGCGTGTAGGGTCGTTCCGGCGCCGCGGTGACCTGTATTCATGGCGGTCAGCAGGTGCACCACCTCCGCGCCGCGGCACTCACCGACCACGAGTCGATCCGGGCCCATGCGTAGCGCCTGCACAATCAGCTCACCCAGCCCGATTTCGCCGGCGCCTTCGGAGTTGGCGGCGCGGGTTTTGAGGGCAATAACCTGCTCATGCTGCGGCGCAAGTTCCGGGGTGTCTTCGAGCAGAATGAGGCGCTCCTGCGGTGTGCACAGCCCCAGCAGGGCGTTGAGCAGGGTGGTTTTGCCGGTGCCGGTGCCGCCGCTAATGAGGAACCCGCGGCGTTCGGCAATCATGCGGCGCAGGTAGGCGGCGGTCGCCTCATCACACAGCCCGGCGGCCTGTAGCTGCGCCAGGGTGGGGCGTTCGCGGGCGGGTAGGCGCACGGAGAGCCGGGTGCGTTCGCTCAGCGGCGGAATAATCGCGTGGATGCGCCTGCCGTGCTCGTCGCTAATGTCAGCCGCCGGATGCGCGGCATCCAGCTGCCCGCCATGCCTGCGGATGAGCCGCTCGGCGAGGTCACGCACGCGCCGCTCATTGCCGAGGCTCAGCGCTACGGGCCGGGTGGTTCCGTTGATGCCCACCCAGATATCGCAGGGCGAGTTCACGTAGATGTCGGTGATGGTTCCGGCGCGTTGCCCCTCGTCAAGGAGCAGGTCGAGGGCGCCGAGGCCGTAGAGTTCCGCGGCGAGGTAGCGCAGCGCGGTCTGCCGGTTGACGGGCACGTATTCCACGCTGGGGTAGCTCCAGGAGGCGGGCGCGGGTTGCACCGTTTTGGCGCGGAATTTTCGGGGCTTCGCCACGCCCGTTCCCTCTGCGCTCGCGTTCCCCGGCTGTCCGCCGTCGATGGCGCAGATTGCCTCGTCCACGGCGTTTTCGAGAATCTCGCGGAGGGGCTGGGACTCTTGGAGTAGCCCGCCGTCCGCGGCACTCACAGTGTTTGCACTGCCAGCGGCAGTTCCCCCTTCTGCGGGCGGCCGCTCCCCTGCCTTCTCGACTGTCTTCTCGAGCCCGGCACTAAATCCGCCGCTAAGCTCACCACCGAACCCGCCACCGAAACCACCCAGAGCGATAGCGCTCATCTGCGGCGAGCGCAGGATCAGCTCGCGGGCGTGCAGGGCGACGGCGCGGGCGCGGTAGTCTTCGGGAATGAGCAGGGCGGGCAGCGAGTGCGCGCGGGTATCGGGCGCATACGTGCTTGGGCTCTGCGCGGTGCGGGTCGGGTAGCCGTTAGGGTTAGCAGTGTTACTGGCGGTGTAGCTGGCGGGATTGTTGGAGGGGTTCATGGCTCTAGGAGAGCATTGCGACCGCCTCGATTTTTAAGAGAATGAACGTTCTGTGGATAACTCCTCGCGTACCCCAAAATATCCACGATGCACGCACCTCAAACGAACAAAACGCACGCATCCGGCACTTTTATGACAAACCGCGATGCGTTCAGCCCTCTCGCTCCCGCCGTACTTTTCGCATGCATCCCGAGCCCGCTTCATTCCGCAAACCGCCCGCCCGCGACCGCAAACCACGCGCCTTCGCACCCGGTCACCGATAATGGAAGAATGTACGTTCTGCTCAGTCCTGCCACCGGCGCGGGTATTACCGCCCAGACCGGCACCCCCGCGCACCCGGTCACCTCGGCTATTGCCGCGGGTGCATCTTCGCGCGGCGCTCAGCCGGTGACCTCGTGGGGTGCTTTTCATTTTTCGGCGCCGACCGCTGAGCAATTGCAGGACCCGACCTTTATTCCGCGGATTACACGCGCGGATCGGGTGAGTGCGGCGAATCTTCCGGCGTATGTGCGAGAGGTAGAGCGGCAGGCGGCAGATTCGGCGCAGGCGCGTTTCCCGCGCTGGATTTGGGCTGATACCCGCCACGTTGACCCGCTGCTTCTGCGCCGCGGGGTGCGGGTGCATCTGTGCCATGATTTGCGTCTGGTGCAGCGAATTTTGGTGACTGCCGCTACGCATCCGAGCGGTTTTGTGGAGTACAGCCCGGTGCTGGATCTTTCTGATGTGCGTGAGGCGGTGGAGCCTCAGGGGTATCTGCCAGTGGCACGGCAGATTCAGGGTCAGGAGGAGCTGTTCGGCGCCGATTTTTTGAGTGCGCCCACCACCTCTTCCGCCGCAGCCGCAGGTTCCCCCGCAGATTCCTCCCCCGATTTCCTGGAGGCGGCGCCTCATGAGCCTTTTGCCCCGCAGTTGGCGGCGGGCCCGGTGACTCTGTTGCCGGAGCATCCGGTGGTGCGTGTGCTGATGCGTGAGTGGCTGGCACAGGCGCGCGCTATTAGTGCGTCGAGGCATCCGGAGCGGCTGCGTCTTTTGGCGGCGGCTGAGTCAGCCGGTGCGTTGGTGGCGGCTGAGATTGGCTATTACGGCATCCCGTTTAATGTGCAGGCGCATCATGAGCATCTGTGCGAGTTGTTGGGTCCGCGCCCGGCACCCGGGGAGCGTCCGCAGAAGATGCAGGAGTTGGCGGAGCAGATTCAGCGCATGCTGTTTATGCCGTCGTTGAACCCGGATTCGCCGCAGGATCTTTTGCGTGCTCTGCAGTCTGCGGGGGTTTCGGTGAAGTCTACGCGTTCGTGGGAGTTGAAGAGTTGGGCGGATGCGATTCCGGCTCAGCGGGAGAAGCGTTGGGCGCTGATTGACCCGATTCTGCGCTATAAGAAGCTGTACCGCATTTGGACTGCTAACGGCTGGACGTGGGCTGATACCTGGGTTTCTGAGGGTGTATTCCGCCCGCATCTTGAGGTGGGTGGCGCCGCGACCGGGCGCTGGGGCGCTTCCGGCGGTGGTGCGTTGCAGCTGCCTGCGGAGATTCGTCAGGCGGTTCAGGCGCCGGAGGGTCAGGTGCTGACGGTGACGGATGGCTCGCAGATTGAGCCGCGCATTTTGGCGGCGTTGAGCCGTGATGAGGCGCTCGCTTCGGCGGGTCGTGGCGCTGACCTGTATGCGGGTATTGCCGAGTTGGCGCGCCTGAAGGGTGTGGGTTTGACGGAGCGTTCCCACGCGAAGGTGGGCATGCTGGCGATTATGTATGGCGGCCGCAGCGGTGAGATTGGTGCCCTGTTGCCGCATGTGGCGGCGCTTTTTCCGCAGGCGATGGAGTTTACGGAGCGTGCGGCTCGTATTGGTGAGGCGGGCGGTCAGGTAACGACTTTTTTGGGTCGTACGTCCCCGCCGGTGGATGAGCGTTTCCGTGAGATTGTGGCTGATCGGTCTTCGCCGGCGGCTGAGTCGCGTGCGGTGTCGACTGCGCGTGCGCACGGGCGTATGACCCGCAATTTTATTGTGCAGGGTACGGCGGCGGAGTGGGCTTTGTGCTGGATGGGCGCGGTGCGTTCTCGTCTGTTGTCGGAGCGGATTTTTGGTATGCCGATGCGCACCCGCATTGTGTATTTTTTGCACGATGAGCTTCTGTTGTGCGGTCCCGAGCTGGAGGCGGATCGCGTGGAGCGTATTGTGCGTGAGGGCGCTGCGGAGGCGGCGCGTCTGCTCTTCGGTCGGGTTCCGGTTGATTTTCCGGTGTCGGTCGCGCGGGTGCACAACTACGCGGACGGCAAATAATCGGCGGTAAATAATCTGCGGGCATATAAAGACAAAAATAGGGGCGGCAGGTAGCTTCATTCACGCTACCTGCCGCCCCCATCTGCGCACCATATCCGCTGGTCAGGCACTTATCCAGCCAGTTTTTATTCCTCGTAGTTATTCCTCATAGCCGGGTGCCGGGCGCATCTTTTTTGTATCCCAGGGCACGGTCCAGCCGAGCGAGTCGAAGATTCGGTCCAGCAGAATTGCGGTGAATCCCCACACGGTGAATTCTTCGCCGCCGGGCATGCGCACCTCGAAGGCGGGGGTGCGGTGTGAGGTGCGGCCGCGTTTGACGTAGGCGGTGTGCCGGTTGGCGGGGTTGAGCAAATCACGCACGGGCACGCGGGCGATGAGCGCCGACTCGTTGTGGTCGACGACTTCGACGGGCACGGGGCTGTTCCACCAGCCAATAACGGGGGTGACCATGAAGTTGCTGATGGGCAGCGGCAGGGTGTGCAGCTGGCCGAGGATCTGCACGCCGGCGGGGTCGAGCCCGGTTTCTTCGACCGCCTCGCGCAGGGCGGCGATGTGGGCGACGGGTTCGCCGGTGGTTTCGGCGAGCGCGTAGTCTTCGGGGTCGATTTTGCCGCCGGGGAAGGCGGGCTGACCGGCGTGTGAGCGCAGGGTTGCGGCACGCACGAGGAGCAACACATCCAGGTCGGCGCTGACGTTTTCGGGGCAGCCTTCAAATTCGCCGGTGGAGGGCGAGTTATCGAGCACGCCGAAGAGAATCAGCACGGCGGCTTCTTTGCTCAGGGGGCTGGCGGGTGCGCTGCGCAGCAGGGCTTGCACATCGAATTCCACGCCGCCTGCTGCGAGAGCCGCCAGTGCCTGCTGGGCGGGGTGTTGCGCGTCCTGCCCCACTTGTTCGAGTACCGCCTGTTCGGGTGCGCTCATCTGTGTACCTCTCTTCTGTGCGGCTACATTCCGGTTTAGGCACCGTTAGGCGCTGAGCGGGTAGCCTTCTGCCATAAGTTCGCGGCGGGTTGCGCCCTGCAGGAATCGCAGGTGCAGGTCTTCGCGGCCGGGTGCCATTTCGTATTTCATGAGTTTACGTGCTGCTTGTTCGTTCGTCTCCCCGGCTCCATAGGACGGGCAGAGGTCGGCGACGGGGCATACGCCGCATGCAGGCTTTTTGGCGTGGCAGATGCGGCGGCCGTGGTAGACCATACGGTGTGAGAAGAGCGTCCAGTCTTTGCGTTCGATGAGTTCGGCGACGTCTTTTTCGACTGCTTCGGGGGCGTCTGCGGTGGTGAATCCCATGCGGCGGGCGAGGCGGCCGAAGTGGGTGTCTACGGTCAGTCCGGGCACGTCGAAGGCGTTTCCGAGGACCACGTTCGCGGTTTTGCGGCCGACTCCGGCGAGTTCTACGAGCTCTTCGAGGGTTGAGGGAACCTGCCCGTTGTGGCGTTCTACGAGCTGCTGGGAGAGCGTGACGATGGAGCGTGCCTTGGCGCGGTAGAAGCCGAGGGACTGAATGTAGGGTTCGACCTCTTCGGTGCGTGCGGAGGCGAGCGCGGCGGCGTCCGGGTAGCGTGCGAAGAGTGCACCGGTGACGGAGTTGACGCGCACGTCGGTGGTTTGTGCCGAGAGCACGGTGGCGATGAGCAGTTCGAAGGGGTTGTCGAAGTCGAGTTCTGCGACGGCGTAGGGGTAGGTTTCGCCGAGGATGCGGTTGATTTTGCGGGCGCGGCGCACGGTGGCGAGGTGGCTTTCGGGTGCGCGTGCGTTGAGGCGGCGTGCGGCGGCTGCGGCTTTGAATTCGGGAACGAATCGGATCTGCAGGAGCGATTCGGTGTTCTCTGCCGTACTATTTTGTGCGTCTGCTGCGGGCTGGGTGGCGTTCTCGGTCATAGCGCGAGGGTACCGGGCTTGGGTGTGTGGGCGGTAGCGAGGTTCACCGTACTTGGCTTGCTCCCCCATCATTTTCTGTATCTCATCTTTTTCTGTACCTCATCATTTTCTGGGCAGTTCGCGCCGCCTAGCGCTTGGCGGGCGCCCGCTGTGCCACACTGGTTTTATGTCAGATACGATTTTTGTGCTTAATGGACCGAATTTGAACCTGCTTGGGCAGCGCCGCCCCGAGGTGTACGGCTACACCACTCTGCACGATATTGAGCGTATGGTGCGTGAGCGCGCGGCGGATCATGGTTTTGATGTTGAGTTTATGCAGTCGAATCATGAAGGGGCGCTGGTGGATGAGATTCAGCGTGCTCGTACTCGTGGTGCGGCGATTATTATCAACCCGGCGGCGTACACCCACACCTCGGTGGCGCTGCACGATGCGCTGGAGGCGGCTGAGCTTCCGGTGGTTGAGGTGCACCTGTCGAATGTGCATCGCCGCGAGGAATTCCGTCATCATTCGTTTGTGTCGCCGCAGGCTACTGCGGTGATTGCCGGTGCGGGTGCGTACGGCTATGTCATGGCGGTTGATTTCCTCGCTCAGCACCTGGCGGAATAACAGCGCAGCATCTCGCCGAATAACCCAGTGCAGCATCTTGCGGAATAACCCAGCCCCGCCTCCTGTCGTGAAATAGTTCAGGCTCCCGTTCCTCGTGTGAGGGCGGGAGCCTGAATGTTTTTGCTAGTTACTTGCGGCAGGTTCCGGTGGAGACTGCGGCGGTGTTGTCGCCGCCTTCAGCCAGCGCCTGCTTGAGGGTGCTTGCGGTGACGGCGTAGCCGGTCTGGCCGCTGGTTGCCTTACCGAAGATCATGCCGACCACGTTGCCGTTTTCGTCGAGGACGGGGCCGCCGGAGTTGCCGTGCTGCACGTCGGCTGCCAGCTGGTAGACCTGGCGCATGGCGTTGGCGCGGCCGGTGTCGGCGTCGATGGTCTGGGTGTTGCCGATGCCCTGCACGGTGGCGGGCAGTGCCTTGAACGGGCCGCCCTTGGGGTAGCCCATGAAGGTTACGAGGCTACCTGCGGCGGCGTTGGAGCCGATGTTCAGCGGTTCGAGCGGCAGCTTGGGAACGCTGATGAAGGCGATGTCCTGTTCGCTGTCCATGTAGACGACGGTGCCGGGCCAGGTGCGGCCGCGGGAGTCCTGTACGACCGGGGAGGTCACGCCGGCGACCACGTGGGCGTTGGTGACAACCAGGCCGTTATCGGCGACAAAGCCGGAGCCGGTGGAGGTGTAGCCACACTGCTCTGCGGCGCCCAGGATCTCAACCACGGAGGCTGCCGCCCGATCCAGCCCCGCAGATTCTACGGTCTGGGTGGGGGCACTGGTTTCGGGGGCGATGAGCTGGCTGACTTCCGGAATGGTTCCGAAGGCGAGCACGTCGTTGCGTACCGTGTTGATGCGGTCCTTGACGATCTCGGGGGTGGAGGCGACCATCCAGGAGAGGGTCTTGGATTCGCTGAGCGCCGTGTTGAGCTGCGGGATGGGTACGGTGCGCATGAAGATGGTCAGCACGACCATGACCAGGGCGCAGGCGGCGAGGTTCAGTACGCCGCCGAAGAAGCGTTCAATGCCCTTGAGCGGGGTGATGTCGGTGACGCGGCGGATGGTACGTCCGGCGATGAGGCCGAGCCACTGTCCGATGGTCAGGCAGATGATGAGCACGCCGACGGCGGTAATGAGGCTCCACTGGGATCCCACGGATGCTACGGCGAGGGGCACGAGCCAGGCTGCGGCGCAGACGCCCAGGCCGAGGCCGAGGAAGGTTCCGAGGGTGGTGAAGAATCCGCTGCGGACTCCGGCGAGGAAGTAGAGCAGCAGAATGATGGGGATAGCAATATCAAGCAGGTTGATGCCAGTCGTCACGACTAATTGCCTCCTTGGTGGGTAGAAATGGTCACGGTGTGCCCATTGTGGTTGGTGCGGGCTGCGCCCGGTGAGTGTGGTGGCGTTTGTTGGGCCGATAAAGGACACACCTGAATGCTTGATATTAGGTGCCGAACCTGTGGGGAAGCTTTGAATTTGCCCGAAAGAAATAACTTTTGTTGTAAAGCTTGTCCTATTGGAATGCATAAAGCACTTTTTTAGGGTACGCTCATATCAGTTGAATATGTCACACTAGCTTGAGCCTTCTCACATTTCAGATGTTGAGATGCATGACACCGGTTCGGGCTCACTCACTGAACATTTACGAGCTTCGGCTCATCACCTCATATCTAGGAGAACTTTATGGATCTCGAGATCCTCCGTCGCACCCCTCTCTTTGCTAACCTCGACGACGCAGCTTTCGCTCTGCTGACCGATGATATTCAGGAGATTGACCTCTCCCGCAACGCTGTCCTCTTCTACGAGGGCGACCAGGACGACCAGCTCTTCGCTGTGCTCTCCGGTAAGGTCAAGCTGGGTCGCACCGCCGCTGACGGCCGCGAGAACATGGTTGCAATCATGGGTCCCGGTGACGTCTTCGGCGAGATGGCTCTCTTCGATCCTTCGCCCCGTTCGACCAACGCTGTGGCTGTTTCTGAGACTCGCCTAGCTGCCATCAAGCACGAGTCCTTCAAACGTGCACAGCAGCTGGACCCCACGATCTCCGATCAGATCATTAAGACTCTGGCTCGCCGCCTGCGCCACGCTAACGAGGCACTGGCTGACCTGGTCTTCTCTGACGTTCCCGGCCGCCTCGCTAAGGCACTGCTGGACCTGGCTGACCGCTTCGGCCGCCCCGCGACCGACGGCGTGCTCGTTGCTCACGAGCTGACTCAGGAAGAACTAGCACAGCTGGTTGGTGCATCCCGCGAGACCGTGAACAAGGCTCTTGCCGAGTTCGTTTCCCGCGGTTGGATCCGCCTGGAGGCACGCGCAGTTGTCATTCTGGACCTGCCCCGCCTGCGCCAGCGTTCCCGCTAAAGACGCACGACTTAAATAAATTCAGGAGCCGTTTCCCTCTGCATGGGGAAACGGCTCCTGAATTCTTTAACGCTTCATCTCACGAAAGCTCACGAGCGAGCGTTGCGGCAGCTCGTTAGAGCACACCCATCGCGCCGGTGTACACGGAACCGGTCGTAGCCGGAACCACCTCGGTGAAGGAGAGCATGCACGCACCATTGTGGGTCACGAGCACGGGCTTCTTCACCTCAATCTTGCGGCGCTTGGACAGCCACGCCACGGAAGTCTGTGCCTTCGCCAAAGATTCGAGCATGCACATCACGCCGGGGGTAATGAGCTGGTCGAGGGTACGGCCCACCGTGTTGGGTTGGCCGATGCGGTCACCCAGTTCGCTGGTGTCCTTGGCTTCGAGCAGTTCACGCACGTTCAGCCAGTCACCCCACACGCCCTTACCGAGCAGCAGCTTCGGGTCCTGGCCCACGGGCAACGCCGTGGTGAAGTAGGCGATATCGTAGCGCTTGAGGAAGAAGTCCGGGGACTGCCAACGCGCGACCGGGCGCAGCAGGTCGGCGCGCACGCTCAAACCGCTGGAGGTCAAGAAGTCAGAGAAGCTCTTGTCCTGAGCCGCGACTGCCTCGCGCCACGCCATGAACTCGGGCGTGCTGGAGCGCTCCACGACGTCCTGTTCATCCTCGCCGGCAAGCAGAATGCCGGTCTCTTCGAAGGATTCACGCACGGCAGCCATGACGCTGCGGCGTGCCTGGGCAATATCGGAGAAGTGGAATTGGTCCTGCCAGTAATCGGCGCCGGGACCCACCCAGGAGGCGGACTCATCATCACCGGGAAGAGCCGTGCCGCCGGGGAACGCCACCACGCCCAGCGGAGAGGTGCCGGGGCGGTAGGTCAGAATCGTTTCGAGGCCGTTGTCGCCATCGCGCACAAAAATAACGGATGCCGCCTGGCGCATCGTGCAGCCGGTCGCGCCTTCGTTACCGCCTTCACGCCAGCTTTCGGCGGCGGTGCGCATGAACTCAGGGACTGCGTAGAGACGCTGAATGCAGGAGGTTCGCGGGTTAGCCGCGGACTGGCGGCCGGTAAACATGCGGGGGCGCTCCACTCCCTCAGCCGGGGTGGGAGTGCCGAAGCGGCGTTCCTGCACCGGCAGGGGTAGAGTCTTGATGTTTTGGGCGGTGCCGTTGTCCTGTACGGATTCGGTGCGTGCAGTCTTGTCAGGAGCGTTCTGCGCTGCCCGCTGAGCTTGGGCAGCACGAATAGCAGACAGCGGCAGAGCGCCGGTGTACAGCTTAGACATACTCAACGATGATCTCGACCTCTACGGGCGAATCGAGGGGAAGAACGGGAACACCCACGGCGGAGCGGGCGTGCTGGCCTGCCTCGCCGAAGATTTCGCCGAGCAGTTCGGAGGCGCCGTTAATGACGGCGGGCTGGGCGGTGAAGTTCACCTCGGATGCCACGAAACCAACAACCTTCACCACGCGCTGCACGCGGTCTAGGTCGCCGATAACGGACTTGACTGCTGCCAGGGCGTTGAGCAGGCAGATACCCGCGTACTTCTTAGCGTTCTCGGGGGTTACGAAGCCTTCAGCGCCGGAGTCGGACACCTTACCGGTTTCGGGCAGGGCACCGTCGACGAAGGGCAGCTGACCGGAGGTGTACACGTAGGAGCCGGAAGTAACAGCCGGAACGTAGGCTGCAACGGGGGCGGGTGCTACGGGCAGTTCGTAACCGAGTTCGCGGATACGTGCTTCAATACGGGATTCAGTCATGATTACTCCAGAAGGATGGCGGGTGCGGGCACCCAAACGGTGATAGGGGAAATGCCGTAAACCTAAACGCTACTGATATTCAAGTAGCTGTTAAACGGCTAACCGGCGGTCCGCCTCATCTATTCCCATCCTCCCCTATGCGTAGGGGAAAGTGGGGTTGAGGTGACCGCCGGGTGCGCTGCTCTTAGTCAGCCTTCTCGCGCTTAAAGTAGGCGATAGGGTTGCCCTGAGTCGGAGCGACCATGTTCGACGCGGGGGTTGCGCCGGCAGGTGCGGATGCGCCGGGGAGAACAGTTACGAGCTCCCAGCCGTCTTCACCCCAGTTGTCGAGGATTGCCTTGGTCGTGTGGATCATCAGCGGTACAGTTGCGTATTCCCATTTCTTCATACCCTCTAGACTATCGCCCGGTATTCAATAAGTAAAAGGGATTCACTATGGTTTTGGTCAATGTCCGGCCCTTTTGGGGGCTTTATTCTTAGGGCTGAGAAACCCACGTCCCTGTGGGTTGCCGAGACGGGCTTTCTCTCACAGTTTCATGGGATAAACTGAATGAATGGCTTCATCTAAGAAAACCCGTTCGCGTCGCCGTCCGGGAGATTTTTTGCAGTTCCTCGCGTTCAGCGTGATTGCCGGTTTCCTCGCGGCAATTATTGTCGTACCCCCTGCCGTGAGCTTGGGTATGGTCACGAACGCGTCGATGTCATGGTTCCAGGACCTTCCTGACGACATTGCCGATGGCATCTCTTCCCGTCCTTCTACTATTTACGCTGCTGACGGTAAGACCGAAATTGCGACCTTCTTCGAAGAAAACCGTGAGCCGGTCAAGCTGGATCAGATTTCTCAGCATATGAAGGACGCTATCGTCTCGGTTGAGGACCGTGATTTCTACAATCACGGCGCTGTCTCCGCTATCGGTATCGGTCGTGCGTTCCTGAACAACATCATTAACTCCAACAGCGGCCGCCGTCAGGGTGCATCCACCCTGACCCAGCAGTACGTCAACAACCTCATTGTTGATGCCGCTGTGGCTCGTGGTGAGGACGCTACCGCAACCCTGAACGGTAACAAGACCTACGCTGCAAAGATTCGCGAGATGAAGCTTGCGATTTCTATGGAGCAGAACAAGTCCAAGGACGAAATCCTTGAAGGCTACCTGAACATCGTGAACCTTGGTGGTTCGAACTACGGTGTTGAGGCTGCTGCACAGTACTACTGGGGTATTTCCGCTAAGGACCTGAACGTGGCGCAGTCCGCGCTTCTTGCCGGTCTGGTGCAGGCACCTAACGTGTACGATCCGACAGTGAACCCCGAGCTGGCTCGTGAACGCCGCGACATCGTTCTGGGCACTATGCTCCGCGACGGCAAGATTACCGATAAGGAATACAGCGACGCTATCGCCAGCGACGTTAAGCTCAACGTCCACACCAAGTCCCAGGGTTGCTCCCTGGCAGGCGACAAGGCGTTCTTCTGCCGTTACGTGGTCAACTACCTGCTGCAGGATGAGTCCCTCGGCGCAACCGCTGAGCTGCGTAACACCGCCATCAAGCGTGGCGGCCTGAAGGTAATCACCACCCTGAACCCCGAGGCTCAGACCGCGGCAAAGCAGGCAGTTGACTCCACCCAGCCGGCAGCAACCAACTGGAACGACGTGAACTCCGCGCTGACCAGTGTTGAGCCCGGCACCGGCCGCGTCATCGCGATGGCACAGAACACCGAGCTCGGTAGCCCCGCAGACGCAAACGACCACTCCAAGACCGAGTACAACTACAACGTTGATAGCGCCTACGGTGGTACCCGCGGCTTCCAGCCCGGTTCTACATTCAAGCCGATTATTCTGGCTCAGTGGCTCATGAGCGGCCACGGTGCGAACGCTACCGTGAACGGTACCCAGCTGTTCTGGCCCACCAGCTTCGGCTGGAACGCCAAGTGCTACGACGGCGGTAAGTACTACTACACCGGTCAGCCGAACGGCTGGTCCTACAAGAACGCAGTCAACGGCGGTCTAACCTACGGTACCGCTGCGTACGGTATTCGCCAGTCCTTGAACTCCTACCTGTACGGTATGCTCTCCCAGATTGACCTGTGCGATGTGCACGACCTGTCGATTAAGATGCACGCTCTGGACGGTACCGGCGAACCGCTGCACAGCATCCCCGACCTGGGTACCAACATTGGTGGTACCAAGTACGGTATCTCCCCGCTGACCAGCGCATCCATGTACGCTATCTTCGCTTCCGAGGGTAAGTACTGCACCCCGCGCCCGATTGAAAAGATCACCAAGAACAATGGTGAGACCATGAAGGAATACCAGAACCAGTGCGAGCAGGTTATGGATCCGGATATCGCAAACGGTGTCAGCTGGGTTCTGAAGGGCGTTATCCAGCCCGGCGGTTCCGCTTCGCAGCGCGGTATTGGTCTGCCGAACGGTTCGGCTGCGAAGACCGGTACGAACGATAACTCCTCCCAGACCTGGCAGGTGGGCTACACTCGTGGCCTGTCCACCGCGTCTTGGGTTGGTTCGAACAACCTCGGCTTCCGCTCCCTGAACGGTGTGGGTATTAACGGTCGAGTCCTCGAGTACGTCGATGGTGCAACCTACGCAGGTGCACAGTGGCAGTCGTTCATGAAGGCCATCGCACCGAAGTACAACACGAAGGACTTCACCACCCCCAGCGATAAGATTCTGTCGTACAGCTAGAATCACAGCTCATCAGCTGAAGTCTGAAAGGCGATTGATGATGTGTGAAAACGCAGTCAACGCCCGCGTCCCCGTGGCGGTCCCCGGCGCACGCGGCTCCTCCCCGCTCCTGAAGAAGGTAGCGGGGGCGGTAGCCGCCACTGCAGCCTTGGGGGCCGCCACGGCGGCGTATGGGCACTTTATTGAACTGAATAATTTTCAGCTCCGCACCGAGTCCCTGCCAGTGCTGCCCGCCGGTAGCCCCGACTTTAGGATTCTGCATATTTCGGATATGCACATGATCCCGGGCCAGCAGAAGAAGATTGACTTCATGCACTCGCTGGCTGCTCTGGAACCGGATTTGGTGATGAACACGGGCGATAACCTCTCCCACGTGGACGGTATGGGTCCGCTGTTGGAGGCGCTCGACCCGCTCATGGACTTCCCCGGCGTGTTTGTGCCCGGCTCCAATTGCTATTTCGCGCCAGTTTTTAAGAACCCGGCACGCTACCTGTGGCAGCCGCGCACCCCGCAGATGATTGAGGAAGGCTCGCGCGTAGCCCTGCCCATTGAACGGATGCACGACGCCTTCGAGTCGCGCGGCTGGACGGGCCTGATTAACCGCTACGACACGCTGAACCTCAAGGGTCTGCGCCTGGAGTTCTCTGGTGTGGATGACCCGCACCTGCGTTACGATGAGCACCCCGGATTCGCCCCCGGTGCCTTCGACGAGGGTGAGGAGCCGAGCATCCGTATCGGTGTAGCGCACGCCCCCTACATGCGTACTCTGCACCGCTTCGTGCAGGACGGTGCGCAGGCTATTTTTGCCGGTCATACGCACGGCGGTCAGGTCTGCCTGCCCGGCGGTCATGCGCTGGTCAGCAACTGCGATTTGCCGCCTTCGCGTGCGAAGGGTGTCAGTGAGCAGTCCGGTATTCCGGTTCAGGTTTCTGCCGGTTTGGGTACCTCTCGTTTTGCGCCGGTGCGTCTGTTCTGCCCGCCGGAAGCGATCCTGGTGACTCTCACGGCTCGTGATAAGGAGCAGGGCGCCTCCGCTCCGCTACCTCGGCGGGTGGTCGTCTCTAATGTCTGAGGCTTCTACAGCGAGCACGACTAAGCGCCGCCGTAACCCTTTCCTGGAGACGGCGAGCGAACCGACCCCCGACCCGATCGACTACGCGCACGGTCAACGTGCACCGCGTACCCTCGCCGCGTATGCGCGTCCGATTCGTGTGCGCTGGGGCGTGGGTCTGCTCGCGGCGTTCGGTGCCGGTGCCCTTGAGATTGCTATTCCGCAGATGTTGCAGATTATTGTGGATCATCTCTCGCAGAGCACCACCGAACGCGCTATCTGGATTGCCGGTGGCCTGGTGCTTCTGCTGGGTATTGCGCACGCCTCCTTCATGTACTGGAGGCGCTGGCTGATTGTGGATCCGACCTCCACAATTGAGCTGTCCATGCGCATGAACTTCTTTGACCGTCTGCTCAGCGCCCCGCTTTCTCTGCTGGATCGCTGGCCCTCCGGTCAGTTGTTGACCCGTTCCATGAGCGATTTGGGTACGATTCGCCGTTGGTTGTCCTTCGGTATTGTGCAGATGCTGACTGTTGCGGTGATGTTCCTGGTCGGCGGCTTCTTCATGCTGCGTTCTTCGCCGTCTCTGGCGCTGGTGTTCGTGGTGACCGTGCCGATTCTGGTGCTGTCGCTGGTGAATTTCACCCGCAAGTACTACCGCGCCTCGCATGAGATTCAGCAGATGACGGGCGATTTGTCCACCCGTATTGAGGAGTCGGTGCGCGGCATCCGCGTGATTAAGGCGCTGGGCCGCTCCCCCGAGCAGATTCAGGAATATTCCGAGTCGGTGGACGCCCTGCAGGTGCGCGAGTATAGCAGGTCGATGCTGGTGGCTCGTGTTGCCCTGTACCAGGGCCTGATTGTGGGTGTCTCCACGGCGGTGGCGCTGGCTGTGGGCGCTTCACAGGTTGCGGCGGGCACCTTGAGCCTGGGCGCGATGACCGCCTACTTTGCGGTGCAGACGACCGTGCTCAGCCACGTGACGCGCTCGACCGCGCTGATGTCTGCCTATTTGAGCTATAAGGTGGCGTTGGAACGCCACAACGAGGTCATGGACGAGCCCGGCTTTGAGGCCGTGCCGCTGGTTCGTGGCTCCGCGGCTATGCCTGCGCCCGAGCATCCGCAGGGTGCTTCTGATTCGTCAACAGTAGCTGGAGTGTCTGCCGAGGGCGACTCCGGGAAGGAAACTATGCAGTACCCCAGCGGTGGCGCAGTATCTGTCACTTTCGATCACGTTCAGTTCAGCTACGATGCAGCCGAAGCACCTGTTCCTGCAGAGGATACCGGCGCAGGCTCTGAGGTGAAAGCTCCGGAGGTTTCCGTGCTGAAGGACGTAAACTTCAAGGTCTTCCCGGGCGAGATTCTGGCGCTGGTGGGCGCAACCGGTAGCGGTAAGTCGACCGTGCTGTCGTTGGTTCCGCGTTTCTACGAGCCGACCTCCGGTTCCCTGCGTTTTGGCACCCGAGATGCCGCCGACATGTCTCTTGAGGAGGTGCGCGCCCAGACCGCGTTCGTCTTTGAGGAGGCGGTGCTTTTCTCCGGCACGGTCCGTGAGAACGTGCTGATGGGCGTTGCTGAGCAGTACGAGCACGGCACCGAGGATGAGGACTACCCCGCCGCAGAAGAGCTGGATGCGACCCTCCAGACGGCGCTGCAGCTGGCTGCGTGTGATTTCGTGGCGGAGCTTCCGCAGGGTCTGGATACCGTCATTGGTGAGGAGGGTATGAGCCTTTCGGGTGGTCAGCGTCAGCGTCTGTCCTTGGCGCGCGCCCTGGCGAAGCGCCCCTCCGTTCTGCTGCTGGATGACCCGTTCTCTGCCCTGGATGTAAACACGGAGGAGCGTATTATTACGGGCCTGCGTGAGGGTCTGGACGGTCTGGGCGGCGCTACGACTCTGCTGACGGCGCACCGTCCCTCCACGGTGGCGTTGGCGGACCGCGTGCTGCTGATGGTTGATGGTGCCGTGGTTGCTGAGGGCACTCACGCTGAGCTGATGGACTCTTCGGAGCAGTACCGCCAGCTGATGACGATGGAGGAGGGCTAATGGCCCATCATCGTCCGGCGGAGCCGCGGGAGCAGATGAGCCCGCAGGAGCGCGCACAGACTCGTGAACGCTCGATGGCTTTGCTGCGCCAGATGTTGCGCCCGCACCGTGGGGCGTTGGCTCTGTCGATTATTTCTGTGCTTTTGGTGTCGGGTTCCTCGGCGGTTGCGCCGATTCTGATTGCCCGAGTTTTGGATAGTTCCATTGAGCCGCTCAAGCAGGGTGACGCCTCTCCCCTGCTCACTTTGCTGGCGTTTTTTGTGGCGGCTACCGCGGTGACCGCGATTTTCTCGTGGGTCAACGTGGCGTACACGGTGCGCGTGTCGCTGGGCGTGGTGGTGTACCTGCGTAAGCGGGTGTTCCGTCACGCGCAGTCGCTGAGCGTGTCGTTCCATGAGCGGTACACTTCGGGCAAGGTCATTTCGCGTCTGACGAGCGATATTGATACGGTCCGCAGTTTCTTGGATAGCGGCATCAGCCAGTTGGCGATTACGTTGCTGTCCATGGTGATTTCTGCGGTCGCTATTTTCCTTCTGGATTGGCGTATTGGTTTGCTTATGCTGGCGATGGGTGTGCCGATTTACTTTTTGACGCGCTGGTTCCAGAAGGCGGCGGTGCCGGTTTTCCGTACGATGCGTACCGAGTCTGCGCATTTGACGAGCCGTTTTGTGGAGACTTTTACGGGCATCCGCGCGGTGAAGGCCTTTGGCGCGGAGGCGCGGATGCGCACCGAGTACGCTCAGGCGTCGGAGCGTTACCGCCTGGCGGTGATGGATTCGATTAAGATTTTCGGTGTTTATGCCCCAACCCTAACGTTATTGGGCAATCTATTTATTGCCGGTGCACTGGTGCTGGGTGGTTATGCGGTACTCGGCGGCACCATGCAGATCGGTACCCTGCTGGCGCTGGTGATTTACGCGAACCGCGTGTTTGAGCCGGTCATGCAGCTCTCTGAGTTCTACAACATGTTCCAGTCGGCGATGTCTGCGCTGGAGAAGCTATCGTCGTTCTTGGCTGAGGAGCCGGAGGTTGCTGAGCCGGAGCATCCGCATGAGCGCGCTGTAGAGTCTGCTACCGGTACCGCTGCGGGCACGTCCGGCAAAGTTCAGGGTGCTCTGGTGGAGCTGGATTCGGCGGTCTTTGGGTACACGTCGGATTGTCACGCTTTGAAGGAGACAAGCCTGCGCATTGAGCCGGGTACGACCGTGGCGCTGGTGGGTGCTACGGGTGCCGGTAAGTCGACGATCGCTAAGCTGGTGGCTCGTTTTTACGATGTTTCGTCCGGTCAGGTGCGTATTGACGGCGTGGATGTCCGCCAGTTGGCGGATGTGCAGCTGCGCCGTGAGGTGCTCATGCTCACCCAGGAGGTGTTCCTGTTCTCCGCGTCGATTCTGGAGAATATCCGTATGGGTAACCCGCAGGCGTCCGATGAGCAGGTGAAGGCTGCCGCGAAGGCGGTGGGTGCTGATGCGTTCATTGAGCGTCTGTGTGATGGTTACGAGTCGCAGCTGGGTCGTGGCGGTATTACCCTGTCGGCGGGTCAGCGTCAGCTGGTGTCCTTTGCTCGCGTGTTCTTGGCGAATCCGCGGGTTCTGATTCTGGATGAGGCGACGGCTTCGCTGGACATTCCGAGTGAACGCGCGGTGCAGGCGGCGCTGCGGACCGTGTTGGCGGAGCGTACGGCGCTGGTGATTGCGCATCGCCTCTCTACGGTTATGGGCGCTGATCGTGTGCTGGTGATTCATGAGGGCTCCGTGGTGGAGGACGGTTCCCCGCAGCAGCTGATTGCCTCCGGTGGTCGTTTTGCGGCGATGTACGCCTCCTGGGATGAGCTGAATCAGGTTCAGAAGGCTGAAGCCTAGAACCTTTATTTGCCTCTCCCCGACCGGTGGCGTGCCGCTGTGTTGCGTTCTGAATTTTTTTGGGTTATCCTAGGTGAGTTGCCTACGGTATTCGCTGATAGGTCAACATCGGGATGTGGCGCAGCTTGGTAGCGCGCGTCGTTCGGGACGACGAGGTCGCAGGTTCAAATCCTGTCATCCCGACAGCTAGCCCCGGTCCACTGGACCGGGGCTTTGTCGTACCCGCAGTATTTCTGCTGCAGGTCCCTCAGCAGATTCTGCCGCAGATGTTGAGTACATAGAAGCGACCCCCTACCCGCGCAGATACGCAGGTAGAGGGTCGCTTTCTAGGTTGTGGTTCTAGGCTGTGGTTCTAGGTTGTGGTTTTCGGCATGCTTAGCCGCGCCCGGAAATGAGGGCGAGAATCGCCTCCAGGGGGCCGCGTCCGGCAATGGAGCGCGCCACGCGCGACCAGAGGGTGCAGAAGCCCAGGGCGATTGCGGTGCCAAGCAGCAGGAAGGCGCTCCAGTACACGGCGGTGCCCCAGCCTCCGGTGGCGACGTAGTGCTCGCCTGCGGTGAGAGCCTTAACAGTGGGACCTGCGTAAATGATGATTCCGCTCAGCACAATGGAGGCGCTCAGCGACATCTGGCCCAGGCGAGCGATCGGGGTGAGCATTCCCGCCTGCGCGGAGAGCAGCCGCGCGCATTCTGCCCAGAAGTACAGGGTTGCCGCCAGGTTCAGGGTGAGCAGCACCTGCGGAGTGTTGAGGAATCCCAGCTCGGTGTAGGGGTTGAAGGTGCGGTAGACGGCGAGCGCCAGCACGGCGAGTACCACGGGGATTGCGAGCTTCGCCTGCAGACTGTCGTAGAGGCGCACGAGCACGATGCCCAGGCACATAACCCAGATGAGCTGTGCGCTCTGCGCGTGGTTGACGCCGTGGGTCGCCAGGAAGGGCAGCTGCACGGCGGTCCACTGGTCGGCCCGGGCGGCTACGTCCATGAGGAGGGTGTAGGTCCAGGTGATGAAGGGGCTGGTGACCACCGCCAGTGCGGCGACCGCCCACAGGGGCAGGTGCACGACGAATAGGGTGAGCAGGGTGAGTAGCGCCAGGTGCACGAGCATGTCGAAGGGCAGCGTGTAGCTGAAGCCCTGTGCCGGTACGGTTACTCCGGCTTGCGGCAGGTAGGTGATGCCCTGCATGAGCGCCACGCCCAGTAGCAGTAGCGCCAGGAATCGCACGATGGTTCCGGCGAAGAGTTGCGGGAAGTTCGCGGTGCGTGCGTACCGCCAGGCGGCAGCGCCCAGGGTTGCGGCGAAGAGCGGTTCAGCGGGTACAAGGGTCTGCGGAATCCAGAACTTCCAGGACACCGGGATCAGTTGCAGCCAGTATCCGAAAGGAATGAGCAGGCTGAGCACGGCGAAGGCGCGGGCAAGGTCGAGCCCGAGGTCGCGTCGGGTGCCTCCGAGGGAGGCGGCGCGTGTCCCGCTGCTGACGGTGGGGATGGGTTGTGTGCGCCCTGCTGCCATGTCCTCGCTCCTTGTAGTGCCGTGTTTGAGAGTCTGTGCGCCGTGCCAGGGGTGTACTCTGCCAGGGGTGTGCGCCCTGCCAGGGTATCTGCCGCATCCGGTGGTGTGTGCCGGATGCTCTGGCGTAGGTGTTAAGTGTAACGGTGGAAGCTGTGACTGCTTGGGCGGTGGCGCGGAGGTTTTGCTCTCATGCCGCTTCTGTCTCGGCCGTTGGCGGGTACCTCTTGCCCCTAGTGAGTGCTGTTCAAGTGTTTTTATGCGGGGTTGGGTGTGTACCATTGGTACGTTCTTAAAGGTGGGGTCATCCCGCGAGTGCTTCACCCCGGTTACTTTTCTGTACGCGCCCCACCTGCACATACACCACGTTGAGGTTTTATGTTTTCGACTTTTTCCCCTCTTTTTCTGACGGATTGGGGGACTTCTGGTGCTCTTCTGGCTTCGGGTACGACTCTTTCGGATGGGTCGAGCCACGATAGCGGCCAGTTTGTGTCCATTTTCTGGATTACGTTGGTTGCGTTGCTGTCACCGATTCTTTCGCGCCTGACGGGTAAGAAGATCCCTGATGTGGTTTTCCTGCTCATTTTTGGTCTGCTGATTGGCCCGAATATGCTCAACCTTGCCAGCAGTGAGGGCGGTATCCCGCTACTGAAAGAGCTGGGCTTGGGCATGCTCTTTTTGATTGCGGGCTTTGAGATTAACGTGTCGTCACTGCGTAGCCGCCAGGGCTATAGCGCTATTGCCACGTGGCTTGTGTGCTTTGCGTTGGGTATGACGGGTGCGGCGGTGATTACGTCGTTCTCGCGTGAGCTGAATACGTATATTGCGGTGGGCGTGGCGCTGAGTTCTACGGCGTTGGGCACGCTGCTGCCGATGTTGAAGTCTCACGGTGCTGCCGGTACGCCGGTGGGTAATGCGGTGCTGGTGCACGGTGCTGTGGGTGAGCTTCTGCCGATTTTCGCTATTTCGTTGTTGCTGTCTTCGCGTTCGCCGGGTATGGCGATTGTGGTGTTGCTGGCGTTTATGGTGGTTGCGGTTGTTACGGCGCTGATTCCGCATCGTCTGTTTGCGCATGTGCCGGGTCTGCGTCAGATTATGGCTGCGGAGGCGAATACGACCGGTCAGACGGTTCTGCGTCTTGCGATGTTCCTGCTGGCGACCCTGATCATGTGCACTGCTCTCTTTGATTTGGATGCGGTGCTGGGCGCTTTTGCGGCGGGCCTGATTCTGCGTACGCTGACCCCTCCGGCGGCTCTGCATATGATGACTCGCCGCCTTGAGGTGGTTGGTTTTACCTTCATGATTCCGTTGTTCTTTGTGGTCAGCGGTATGGGTATTGATGTCTCTGCCGTGGTGGCGAATCCTTTGGGTCTGCTTGCCGTGGTGGTGGGTATTTTGCTGTGTCGTGGTGTTCCGGTTCTGTTGGCGGAGCATTTTTTCGATACCCGTTCGGGTTTGACCACTCGCGCGCAGAAGGTGCAGTTGGCGCTGTATTCGGCGGCGGGTCTGCCGATTATTGTGGCGGTGACGGAGGTTGCGACCAGTTCGGGCCTGTTGGAGGAGTCCACGGCGTCGCTGCTGGTTGCCGGTGGCGCGCTGACGGTTTTGCTATTCCCGCTGTGGGCGTTGGGCATTCGTCAGGCGTTTGGTTCTGCTGAACCGTCTGCGCAGGCGCCGAGCCGTAAGGAGCAGATGAATGCGCTGAAGGCTCAGCGTAATGCGCAGACGAAGCTGGCTACGGGCATGATTCCGGTGGTTCGTTTGAAATCGCAGTCTGATGCCGCCTCTGATGCCGGTGCCGGTTCTGACGCTACCGGTTCTGATGCTGGCACCGCCTCCGGAACCTCATCTGAAACCTCATCTGATACTTCCTCTGAGGCTGCCGCTGAGGTGAAGAAGGGTAAGGGCTCAGCTGGGGGTTCTGCACAGAAATAGCTGCGGCTACGCTGTGGTTTTTCGGCCTTTCACGGGTAGGCCAACATGGGCGGGTCAATAAGCCGGTGTGAGGGGGTATCCCGCTTACAGTCACCTCAACCCTATGTGGGATTGGGTTTACAAAACCACACACAATGCCAGACAGTCAAAGCCCTGTAAACCAACATGCATCCCACATATAGAGTCAAAGCCCGCCGCGTCCTCTCCAGAGGCTGCAGCGGGTTTTTTGCGCCCGAATGCCCCGATAAATCAGGGGAAAATGAGAATCTTCCTTAAATTCGGATTTTTAATGCAAATATTACAGAACATGACGTGTCTTAGCTTTCTCGATTGACACCTTGTCCTATAAAATTGAAAGCGGACAGGGAATTTCCCTGAAACACACATAAACCAACATACATACACAGAGTCGCTTCCGCCCCAGCGGGAGCTGGCGCACCTCCCCTCTCACACACGGGAGGTGCTCCTTTCGGGAGTATCCGCGACGATACCCCCGGCGGCTCCCAACTACTGAGGAGGATCATATGGGTCAGAAAGGTAATTATTTCTAACCTCACATCTCAAGGCCTCGCACTGAATCCTAACGATTGTCTGCACACACAGTCATTTCCGAAGGAAATATCATGCACCAACTACTCCTCACCGCGAGCACTGGTGGCGTAGAGCTGGACTTCCCGGCCTGGCTCCGAATTACGCACTTCATCAATTTCATTATGATGGGCTTCCTGATTCGTTCAGGTTGGGAAGTTCTCGCCTCTCACCCCCGCCTGTACTGGAACAACCACTGCACCCCGGGTTCCGAGTGGCTCAAGTTCACCAAGGACAAGGTCCCTACCACCCCCGGCGCATTTACTGCGCGCGATGACCAGCGCACCCTGTCTCCCCTGATTTCTCTGCCCGGCAAGGCCCAGATTGGTCTGGGCCGCGCATGGCACGCGCTGGTGACCGTCATCTGGATCGTTAACGGTCTCGTCTACGTCTCCTTGCTGTTCCTGACCGGTCAGTGGCGCCGTATCGTCCCGACCAGCTGGGATATCATCCCGCAGGCGTGGGAATCCATCCAGATTTACGCTGGCTTCCAGATTCCCTCGATTGAGCATTTCCAGCCGTACGACGCTCTGCAGCAGATTATGTACTTCACCGTGGTGTTCATCGTGGCACCGCTGATGATTGCAACCGGCCCGATTATGAGCCCGGCATTCTGCGGCCGCTTCCCCGGCTACGTGCGTCTCTTCCGTAACCGCCAGACCGCGCGTTCCATCCACTTCCTGGGCATGGCGTTCTACTGCGTCTTCACCGTCATTCACGTGGCGCTGGTATTCGTGGTTCACCCCCAGTACAACATCGCTCACATGATGCTGAACAAGCCCTACAACGAGGTGGACGCAGCACAGTTCGCTCAGGCAGTCACCATGCTCATTGGCGGCATTGTCTTCGCTGTGGCTCTGTGGATTTTCGCTTCGTACTGGTCCCTGCGCGACCTGCGATTCACTCAGACCTTCATTTGGGGTCTGACCCAGCCGATTCGTAACGTCCTGCTGGACCGTATCACCTCCCGCCAGGTGCAGAAGAAGGTCTTCACCGACGCCGATATTTCGCCCTTCCACTGGGTTAACACTCGCCCGCCGACAGAGCGTGAGAGCACCGAGTGGAACCGCCTGAAGGAACACGAGTTCGTTGACTACCGCCTGGAGCTGGGTGGTCTGGTGAAGGAATCCAAGTCCCTGAGCATTGATGACCTCAAGAAGCTGGGCAAGGAAGTTAACATCACCATGCACACCTGCATGCAGGGTTGGACCGGCATCGCCAAGTGGGAGGGTGTGCGCCTGCGCGACGTCCTCGCACTGGTCGAGAAGACCGACGACGCTCGCTACGTTATGGTGACCTCCTTCGGCCACGTGGGCCACACCTACGACGGCCGCCCGACCGAACCCTACTACGAGTGCCTGGACATCTCCATGGCGATGGAAGACGAAACCATCCTGGCGTGGGGCATGAACGACAAGCCCCTGCCGGATGTGTACGGTGGCCCGCTCCGTCTGCGTGCGGACTCCATGCACGGCTACAAGATGGTCAAGTGGGTTCAGAAGATTGAGTGGATCAAGGATTACCGCGATGTTGGCGATGGCCAGGGCGGTAGCCGCGAGGACTCCGGTCTGCAGCACTTCGACGCACGCGCCTAAGCACCCACACGGGGCGCTAGGACGCTAACCGTCGATACAGCACAAGATACTACTCCACAGAACGGTGGCGGGAAACATGGGCCCGCCACCGTTTTTGTGCCCTCACGACTCGCATCTGCGCTTCTGAAGACGAGAAGCCGCGGGGGCGTCAAGAAGAGGACATAAAGAAACCGCCCGGGAGCCTTAGCTCTCGGGCGGTTTCTTTAGAGGTTTGCCGTCTGGCGCTGTACCTTAGGCGTCGTAGATGATGACGTCCAGGGTACGGGGGCCGTGCACGCCCTCCACGCGAATCAGCTCAATATCACTGGTTGCCGACGGACCGGAAATCATGGTCACGGGACGGGTGTAGGTGATACGCTCAATCGACTCGGGAACCAGCTCCACCACGGTGGAACGGGGCACCACGCAGATGTGGTGGTCGGGCACCAGGGTGATGGCGCGGCGACCCTCATCGGGGTTGGTGTTCAAGAAGATCGTGCCGGTCTCTGCGCAGGAGACGGTCGAACCGGTCACCACAGCGTCAACTGCGTCCAGTTCCTTCAGGGACAGGCAGCCGGGCTTGAGGGTGCTACCGGAGTCGGTGACGCGCTTGCGGTCAGCGGTGTCAGCCGGCAGCCACTCCATGTTCAGGCCCTCGGGAACCACGTAGGTGGACTTTTCACCCAGGCGCTCTGCGATGACCTCGGAGATGTTCTCCTTGTTCGCGTGGAACACGTTTGCCTTGTAGTCAATGAGGCGGTCGACGAGCATCTCAATGGTCTGCTCTTCGTTCAGCTCGCTGACGCGGCGGTAGTTACGTACGGGCTCGGGGGCGACGGGTGCGTCAGCCAGGGACGAGCGGATACGTGCGAGGATATCTTCCTTAGCAGAGGACATTAGTTGTTCTCCTTAGCTTCACGGGCTGCCTGGGCGTCCATAGCGGCCTTGGCGTTTGCTGCCGCCTCAGCGACCTTACCCTTGTTTGCCTCGATGAGGGCCTGAATGTCAACGCGCTGTGCGTTATCGCGTGCCGGAGCCTTGCCCTTCTCCTTCTTCCACCAGTTGCGGAAGGATTCCTTGGGGGGCTCGGGGATGTCGCGGTAAGCGGTCCAGCCGCCGACGATACCGGGAACAGCGGTGATCTTGTGCTTGCGGCCGCTGATCAGGCGGGACATGGGCAGACCACGCTCTGCAATCGACATCATCTTGCCGGAGGTGAAGAGCTTCTTCGCGCCGAGCATCATGCCGTCCATCTGCGAGAAGGGAGCCTTCTTGTTGCCCTCGAACTCGCGGACAGCGTGCTTGGACTCGACATCCTTAGCGCGCAGGTGCACGAGGACCTCGGGGAAGTTAATCTTCACGGGGCAGACCTCGTAGCATGCGCCACAGAGGGAGGATGCGTACGGCAGAGAGTTGTTGTGCGCAGCCTCGATACCGGAGAGCTGCGGGGACAGAATCGCACCAATGGGACCCGGGTAGGTGGAGCCGTAGGCGTGACCGCCTGCGCGCTCGTACACGGGGCACACGTTCATGCAAGCGGAGCAGCGGATGCAACGCAGTGCCTGGCGACCCAGCTCATCAGCCAGAACGGCGGTACGGCCGTTGTCGATGAGGATGACGTGCATGTTCTGCGGGCCGTCACCGGGGGTCACACCGGTCCACATGGAGGTGTAGGGGTTCATGCGCTCACCGGTAGAGGAGCGGGGCAGCAGCTGCAGGAATGCCTCGTAGTCCTGGAAGGTGGGCAGGATCTTCTCAATACCCATGAAGGTAATGAGGGTGTCGGGCAGGGTCAGGCACATACGGCCGTTACCTTCGGACTCCACGATGGTCAGGGTACCGGTCTCGGCAATACCGAAGTTGGTACCGGAGACTGCCACGGTGGTGTTCAGGAACTTGTTGCGCAGGCGGTTACGCGATGCCTCTGCCAGTTCTGCCGGCTCATCGGTGATGTCCGGGTTGATACCCTCAATTTCGCGCAGGAAGATGTCGCGGATTTCGCGGCGGTTGCGGTGAATTGCGGGCACCAGAATGTGGGAGGGGCGGTCGTGGCCAAGCTGGACGATTTCTTCCGCGAGGTCGGTCTCAATAGCGTTGATGCCGTTTTCCTCGAGGAATTCGTTCAGGCCGGTCTCTGCGGTTGCCATGGACTTGATCTTGATGATTTCGTCCACGCCCTGCTCACGAATCAGGTCCAGAGCGATCTGGTTTGCCTCGGTGGCGTTGCGTGCCCAGTGCACGTGACCGCCTGCGGCGGTGAAGTTACGCTCGAACTGTTCAAGCAGCTCGGGCAGGTTCGCCAGAACGTAGTTCTTGACGGACTCACCGGTGTTACGCAGTTCTTGCCAGTCGGGCAGTTCTGCGGTGACGCGAGCGCGCTTGTTACGGATCGCGTGGGTCACGAAGCGCAGGTTGGAGCGCAGCTGCTCGTTCTTGAGTTCTTCCTTCGCGTACTTGGGGAAGGGGGTTTCTTCGAAAATGTTGCCCTCGCCGTAGTGAACGACCTTGGGCATACCAAGCTGAATGGCGGTCATGAGGTCTTATCTTTCCTTAGGCGATCGAGAGCTCAACGTGCTCAGAGTCGATCTTGAGCGGGTTTTCCTTGGTGGATGCGAGGATCTCCGCGAAGTGGATGGTCTGAACGTTCGAGCCGCGGCGCGAGAGCGCACCACCGATGTTCATGAGGCAGGAGCAGTCGCCGCCGGTGCACACGGATGCACCGGTTGCTTCAACGTTGTCTGCCTTGTCGTTGACCATTGCGCCGGAGACGTCAGCGTTCTTGAAGGAGAAGGTACCGCCGAAGCCGCAGCACTGGTCCATGCCCTCGATCTGGGTGTACTTGATGCCCTCAACGGTGCGGACCAGGTCCTGCTGGCGGGTGCCCAGGCCGAGCATACGCATACCGTGGCAGGAGCTGTGGTAGGTGACGTGCTCGGGGAAGTAGGAACCGAGCTGCTCAGCGGCGTTGGTGATGCCGAGGATGTCAATCAGCAGCTGGGAGAGCTCGAAGGTGCGGGAAGCAATCTGCTCTGCCTTCAGAGCCAGTGCTTCGTCGCCGCGGCTACGTGCGACCATTGCCTGCTGGTGGCGCAGGGATGCAACGCAGGAGCCGGAGGGGGCTACAGCAACGTCCCAGTCCCAGGAGTCGAAAGCTTCAACGTGGTTCTTGATGACTTCGTAGCCGTCATCGAAGTAGCCGGAGTTGACGTGCATCTGGGAGCAGCAGGTCTGGTTCGGGGGGAAGACAACCTCGTGGCCCAGGCGCTCAAGAATTTCGACGGTGGCGCGTGCTACGCGGGGGTACATGCCGTCAACGATGCACGTGGAGAAGAGTGCAATGCGCATGACTTGTCCGTCCTTTCCTCTGTGTTCAGAGTTTCTCGGTCTCACCGCCTGCGCCTGGGGCAGGCGGGGCACAGTCCGAATAAGTTCGGTCTTCCGTGTACTGCGGTTCAATGAGGTGAACCGGGGAAGCTGGGCCGGTTGGTTCCGGCTGATGTGCGCGCCCCAAGTGGAGGTGGGATGCGGTGGGATCAGAAACCGTGGTGATGTCTTATATCTTCCTTGCCATTTAACACCGTTGTGCGGCTTTTCTCTACTCGAAATAGAGCATACTTTCCTTGTTAAATAATGGGTTAGGTCTACCTGACCTTAAGGTATATTTTCCTACCTTCCGGTACATGTGACCTCATCTCCCATGCACCCCCCGTAAGACCCCTATATTCTTTTCGCAGATTGAACATTTATCAAACACACAGAAGTGGACCATAAACCCCCTAGAAATCCGCCGTTCTGAAGATTTTATGGTTGTTTTATGGGGCTTTTCCTTTTTAAAACAACATTCTTTTCGGGTATATGCGTCCAAATGAAGACTCTCCCCTGGGTAAACCAATGACCCATACACCCAACTCGTGATGTATCTGAAAATATTCGAGTTTCAGAACCTGGAATTAACTATCAGAACCGCAATATTTCGGCAGTTTCACTGGAAGCGAGCCCAGGTTCCGGTCGCCTTCCACAAAAATGAGTCAGGTCACTTTTGGTGAAACACCACATTATCCGGTACTCTTCTAAACATGCGATCAATGGTCTGACCACATCCCCGCATGGGAAACAATGACCCGTTCCCCGGCGGGATTATCTATGGTCTGACCACACACAAAACACACCCTGAACCAAAGGAGTTCCAGTGGAAACTTATACCGCTGTAACCAATGCAGTGGGAGGTAGCCTCGGCCTCAGCGCGCTCGTGGCAACCATTCCCCTCCTCACCTTCTTTGTGATGCTACTGGGCGTTAAGGCACGCGCTCACTGGTCCGCACTCGTGGCACTGGCAGCATCCATCCTCGTAGCAGCGCTGGGCTTCCACATGCCCGCTGACCTCGCCGGTCTGAGCGCCGTCCGCGGTGGCATCTACGGCCTGGTCATCTGCTGGGTTATCCTCGGTGCAATCTGGTTCTACCAGCTCACCGTTCTCTCCGGCCGCTTTGAAGACCTGCGCCGCGTCTTCGACCGCCTCGGCGGCGGCGACCTGCGCATCCAGGCTATCCTCATCGCATTCTGCTTCGGCGGTCTGCTCGAGGCACTGGCTGGCTTCGGCGCTCCCGTTGCAATTACCGCAACCATGATTCTCGCCCTGGGCGTCAAGCCCCTCAAGGCTGCTATTACCGTTCTGCTCGCTAACACCGCCCCCGTGGCATTCGGCGCGGTTGCTGTCCCGATTACCACCGCAGCTGACGTTGGCGGCAAGGACGCACACGTTATCGCAACCATCGTTGGTCACCAGGCTCCGTTCCTGGCAATGCTCGTTCCGCTCATCCTGCTCGTCATCCTTGACGGTATGAAGGGTCTGAAGGATGCATGGCTGCCCGCACTGATCATCGGTGTCTCCTTCGCAATTGCACAGTGGGTCACCGCTGCTACCCCCGCATACAACCTGACCGACGTTGTTGCTTGCATCGTCTCCATGGGTGTTGCTGTTGTCTTCCTACAGTTCTGGAAGCCGCGCGGCGTCGCAGGCGTTCGTGAACGCTACGGTCTGCCCGCACAGGCTGAAGAGAAGGAAGCTCTGCCCGCCGTTCGTGTCTGGATGGCACTGCTGCCCTACGTCATCGTCGTTGCAATCTTCGGTGTTGCTAACCTGCACGCTGGCCTGAAGGCATGGCTGAAGAGCTTCGTCATCAAGATTGATATCCAGGCTCTGAGCTCCCGCCTCGTCACCGCTGACGGCAAGCCCGTCAAGGACGCTGTCTACAACTTCGCTTGGATGTCCAACCCCGGCACCCTGCTGATCATCTCGGGTCTGGTTGTTGCTGTCGTCTACTTCTTCTTCAACGAGAAGGGCCGCTACGCCTTCAAGTTCCCGGCAATCTTCACCGAGTTCGGTTCCGTTGTCTACCGCATGCGTTGGTCCATCCTGACCATTGCTTCGGTTCTGGCACTGGCATACGTCATGAACTTCTCCGGTCAGACCATTGCCATGGGTACCTTCCTGGCAGGCCTGGGCACCGTCTACGCGTTCCTCGCACCGGCTCTGGGCTGGATCGGTACCGCTGTGACCGGTTCGGACACCAGCGCGAACGCACTGTTCTCCAAGCTGCAGGTGTCTGCTGCTGAGAACCTGCAGCACGCAGGTATCCACGGCGCAACCCCCGAGCTCATGCTGGCTGCTAACACCACCGGTGGTGTGGTCGGTAAGATGATCTCCCCGCAGTCGCTGGCTATTGCTGCTACTTCCGTGGATATGGAAGGCAAGGAATCCGACATCCTCAAGGCTGTCCTCCCCTGGTCCTTCGGTATGCTCCTGGTCGTCTGCGTCCTGGTCTTCCTGCAGACCAACGTTCTGTCCTTCCTGGTTCCCTAATCTGAGGCTCACCCCTTAGAGAGTTCTTGAGGTGAAAGCCTCAAGGACCATAGGACATTCGCCCCGGTATTTTCCGGAGGCCACGGCGGGGCGGCGAACCTTCTGGGTTCCGCCGCCCCGCTTTTTATGCCCTGACCACTCAACGAATAGCCCGAAATATCTCTGAACTAGCTCAAGGGTATTTCTTTTCGTTATCAGCCTCGTTATCAGGAGAGACTATGCCTCGTTCTCATGACGACACCCAGCCTGCTGAGGCGCCCCCTGCGGTTGAGCGCCAGCCGATTCTGGCGGACCGCAGCTACAGCATCATCCTGGAGACCTTTGAGCGGCGCCTACGCCTGGGTGAGTTGCGTGTGGGCGATAAGCTCCCTTCCGAACGTGAGCTTGCCGCACGACACGGCATTTCCCGCCCCTCGGTCCGTGAGGGTTTGAGGGTTTTGAACGCGCTGGGTCTGATTCGTTCCAGCACCGGTTCGGGACCGAAATCGGGTGCGATTATCATTTCGGAGCCATCGGATGCGCTCAGCTGGGCGTTGCGCATGCACATTGCGACCCGTAGCCTGCCGGTGAAGGACGTTGTCTCAACCCGCCTGCTGTTGGAGGGTCCCGCCGCCCGTGCGGCAGCCGCGGCGCCGGACACCCCGGAGCGTGATGCAGCGTTGGAGCGGGCGCGCGTGCATCTGGCGGAGATGGATGAGCAGATCAGCGATGAGCGTTTCCATTTCTGCGATACGCGTTTTCACTATGAGCTGTCGAAGCTTGGCGGCAATATTGTGCTTGATACGGTGATTGACTCTCTGCACATGGCGACGATGAGTTATGTGCAGGAGGCGGTTCCTTTCTTGAAGGATTGGGAGGCGGTCAAGCGCACGTTGCAGCAGCAGCATTACGGCATTATTGAGGCGATTGCTTCTCACGATGAGCAGGCGGCCTATGAGCGGGTGTGCGAGCATATTACGTGGTTTTATTCGCTGTCTGACCGTGCTGCGGAGGAGCGGGCGCGGTTGCATCCGGCGCGGGATATTCTGCACGAGGATTTGTGCCACGCGAACGTACATGATGAAGACACGCACGCTGGCTAGGATTCGCCCCTCAACCCCATAACCCCCACATAGCTAAAGGGCGGTGCCCCGGAAGATTGACCTTCCGGGGCACC